>Ga0247742_10000712_pt1 | contig 25669 bp, 35 predicted proteins | sample UWRJL208509C2_FD_180944 | JGI IMG/M metagenome (GOLD analysis project Ga0247742, IMG submission 180944) | Plant litter microbial communities from Arlington Agricultural Research Station in Wisconsin, United States - UWRJ-L208-509C-2 | ecosystem: Environmental > Terrestrial > Plant litter >... | reverse complement strand
CGAACGAGAGCTGATGACCAAGGCCCTCCACCGCGTCGACACCGGACAACCCCTAGACTTGCGTGTAAAGGTAGAAGCCGTCCCAGGACCAAAACCCGGTCTGCCCAGTGGACTCAAAGTGTCCCATTCGTTTGACAAGGACTTGATTCAAGATGATTTCTTCCCAAATCTTGAGTCCCCGAAATAGTGAGGCCCTGATGCAAGATTCCGTGGTGGATAGCCCTCTAATTCGACAGGGACTAGCTCGCCTCCAGGAGCATACTTTCTCCAAGGCCGGACTAGGCTTCGGCGCACAGGAAGTCATAAGCACCTCGCTGATGTTTCAAGATACATCGAGGCGCTACGTCGATGTTTGCCGCGACGGTCAGTGGGGTGGTCGGGACTGGCAAACCGATTTCCCACCCGAGCTCCTTGACTACTGGCTGATGGAAGTCAGACGTGAACTCTATGTTCCAGGCCTCGGCACATGGAAAACCTTCAGAGTATTCCTTTTCCCGTCCAACGAAGGGCGCATAGAAACATTCGACTACGAGATTCTGACTCGCGGCATGTTCGGTGATCCGAAAGATTCCACCGGCCCAGCATCAGGGCAGGCCGTCAAGATGGATCTCCTGACATTTCCCCGCACATTAGACAATATTCAGGAATGGATGTGGACTGCTCTGCGTACAGATGCTCAGACGCCCCCGGTGTACAACCCCCAACTAAATACTGTCGATTGGGACAACAAACGCCTCCCCGTCACCGACAGTGGCACGGATTTCTCTGTCGAACCGGAGATTATTGACCCATCCAGGGAACCAGGCGTCTTCGCGAAGATCGGCAAAAAACTCTTCGGCGGATAGCCAGCACCAACGCCGGACGGAGCGCCCGTCAGCACTAACAGTCACAAAGAGCAGCCACAATCCAAGCTTTGCGGTGAAGCCGAGCTGCGTACGCCGTCGTCGAGGCTCACATCACCGGACTGCTCAAAGGCGACATCAACCGCAGCGCATGGCAGCAGATACTGGCCGGTATCCGTGTCGGCGGTCGCGGCTACGAGGGTGGCCACCTCATCGCATCCCTCTTCGCAGGACCAGGAGAAGGCGCCAACCTCCTGGCCCAACTCATGTTCCAAAACCGCGGCCACGGAACCCCCAACTTACCCGCCAACACCCTGGCCTTCTACCAACTCGAACGAGAGCTAATGACCAACGCCCTCCACCGCGTCGACACCGGACAACCCCTAAACTTACAGCTAAAAGTAGAAGCCGTCCCCGGACCAAAACCCGGACTGCCTGAATCGTCAAAGGTCACTCACTGGTTCGGCTCCGGAGAAAAAAGGTCAGAACATTTTCCCGACCTTCCACTTTCCGAGGAGGCATTCGAATGATGATTGGAACACGAATTTCTGGGGTAGAAGTGGTCACTGGTCTTCAAAGACTGCGCGCAGAGGCTTTTGCCGAAGGCGGCCTAGGATTCGGTGCTGAAGAAATCATCAGCACGACCGTGATGCATCGGGCCTGGAGCCGGCGCAGCGAGGACATCCGTCGTGACGGCGTATGGGGCTTCGCCCATAGTTTTCAAGACTTCTCCATCGAGTCCATGGAACATTGGCTCGAAGACATCCGCCGCGAGTCGTACGTCCAAGGTAAAGGCACATGGACCAGCTGCAAGGTCTACCTCTATCCTGACTCGGACGGCAGACTCGAAACCTTCGATTTTGAACTCTTTAGGCCGGACAACGACGATGGAATTCCTGATCGTCCGGCGGACGCACTGACATTGTTCCAGGACCTCAAAGCGTTCCCGAGAACGCTGGACAACATACCGCAGTGGATGTGGACGGTGTTCCGCGCCGAAGGCATCACACCACCCGTCTACAACCCACAACTCAAAATGGTCGAGTGGGCCAACAAACGCCTCCCCGTCACCGAAACCGGCACCGACTTCTCCGCCCAACCCCAAATCATCGACCCATCCAAAGAACCAGGCGTCTTCGCGAAAATCGGCAAGAAACTCTTCGGCTAGACAACACCAACACCTCAAGCAGCCACAATCCAAACTCCCCAAAGAAGCGGAGCTGCGTACACCGTCGTCGAGGTTCATCTGCTCAAGGCGACATCAACCGCACCCCATGGCAGCAGATACTGGCCGGTATCCGTGTCGGCGGTCGCGGCCCCGGGTGGCCACCTCATCGCGTCCCTCTTCGCAGGACCATGCGAAGGCGCCAACCTCCTGGCCCAACTCATGTTCCAAAACAGAGGCCACGGAACCCCCAACGTACCTCCGAACACCCTGGCGTTCTACCAACTCGAAAGAGACCTCATGACCAAGGCCCTCCACCGCGTCGACACCGGACAAACCCTAGACTTGCGTGTAAAGGTAGAAGCCGTCCCCGGACCAAAACCCGGGCTGCCCGACAGCATTGAAGTCACGCACAAGTACGATTCAGAGACACCCATGTTTCACGAGTTTCCGAATTTGCCCTTGGACCTAGAGGAGACATTTTGAGTAGCGGCCAACTTGCGTGGAGCCCGTCCGTAACGTCTGGCCTCCGTCGCCTGCAAGTTGAAACATTCAAAGAAGGCGGCCTTGGCTCCTGCGCCCAGGAAGTCGTAAGCACCTCCGTGATCCATCAGGCATGGTCTCGACGGACAGAGGAAATCTTGCGGGATGGTGTTTGGGGGGCGCGCAGTTTTTCCTTGGATTTCTCACGAGAGGCAATGAGTCAGTGGCTCAAGCAAATCCGCCGCGAGTCGTATGTGCTGGGGGCCGGAACGTGGACCAGCTGCAAGGTCTATCTCTATCCAGATTCGGACGGCAGACTTGAGGTCTTCGACGTGGAACTCCTCAGACTCGCCCATGAAACAACCATCCCCGATCGTCCGGCGGACGCACTGACATTGTTCCAGGATCTGAAAGCGTTCCCGAGAACGCTGGACAACATACCGCAGTGGATGTGGACGGTGTTCCGCGCCGAAGGCATCACACCACCCGTCTACAACCCCCAACTGCAAATGGTCGAGTGGGCCAACAAACGCCTTCCTGTCACCGAAAATGGCACCGACTTCTCCGTCCAACCTGAAATCATAGACCCATCCAAGGAACCGGGTATCTTCGCGAAGATCGGCAAGAAACTCTTCGGCAGCTAACCCCAACCCGGCGAACGGCACAGGCCTCGCCAAGCAAAACCAGCCGTGATCCAGACCTGCGAAAAGGGACGACCGATCATGTGGAGCCGCTACCCACCCAACGATGGCGCCGTCGTCGAAATGTCAATTCGTAAATTACGCGGTGAGGCTGCATAGGGGTCTCGGAGTCCGTCATCGTGGGTCGCTGCCAGCCGGGTCACCCAAAAACAGTGTTTCGCAGGGTCCTTAGCCTAGCGACTGGCGGATTATTTGACGGAGACCATCCGCTGATGTGCCCATCCAGGGAGTGTGCCAAGCTTTCGGATCCGACGCGTTTCACTGAGGCACGCGGCCTTCGTCGGCTCGGTGAGCCATTCCGGTTCTTTGTCGTAATTGAACTCGGTTTGGTAACTCCCGGGATCCGCTGGATTGAGTGTAATGGTGGCCGCGAACCACGTATTGCCTCCGGGGCCGCGCATGATGTTCCTGGCCTCAGACATCTGGTCAGCCAAGTGTGCTGGGACTTCCGTGGTGAACCGCGCCCCTGCCGTTTCGACGTTGAAGACGCATTCGCGATGAGAGCCGATTTCCCTGAATTCCAGCCACGCCGAAGACCACGTCGGCGGGAGGGTGGGGAACAGTTCAACTAGAACCGCGGTGATGTTCTGCATGGCGTCGATGGAGCTATGCAGCCCACCCGGCGCCCCGGCGGAGGATGGTCCGGACCGCGCAACGGCTGCGGGCGTCAGAGGAGCGCGCTGGCGGAAACACCAGGCGGCCGCGACGGCCAGTAAGGGTCCAAGTATGTGCGCAAGGAGGGAGTACATAGGGTCGACGGTGCCTCTTCCTTGGGAGGAAATGGCGCTGACGATGAGCAATAAAACGATTCCAAGACCGATATACCCCTTGGTGCGCCTCGCCCATCTCCTCAAGAAGACGTAAATAAGAAAAGCAAGGAGAAGTGGCGATCCGATAACCCCCAGAAGGATTCCTCCCTGAATGATCGAGCCAATGACCATCGAGGCGAAGGCAGCGAGGGCAAGGACCGGCCCCAGCCATTCCGGTGGAACAGGGCCCGTCACCTTGCGGTCGGGCTGATCATCTGTCTCTTGCGCAGCAGAATTGGCCTGATTCTCCATGGTTCCCCCATCAACCGGATTTGGCCCTCTGAGTCTAGGCCAGCACCGTGAGCCGCCCAAGCCACCACCCTTTCGGCCCAGAATCCCGCTACCATCCACATCATGGGCATCCGCATTGGCACCTCGGGCTGGAGCTACGACCATTGGGAGGACGTGCTGTATCCCCCGAGTCTTCCCGCGGCCAAGCGCCTGGCCCACTACACGGCGCGATTTAGCACGGTTGAGCTAAACGCAAGTTTTTACCGGTGGCCTCGCGATACGTCCTTCGCGAATTGGAGGGAGCGGCTCCCTGCTGGCTTTGCCATGTCGGTGAAAGCGCCACGCGGTCTTACGCACGGCAAGAAGCTCTATAGTCCCGAAGTTTGGGTGGAACGGATCGTCCGCTGCTGGCACGAACTCGGCGACAAAAGGGCTGTACTCCTGGTCCAGCTTCCACCTGATTTTCAACGCGACGACGCCCGGCTCGACTACTTCCTGGCCACGCTTCCGCAGTGGGTTCGCGTCGCCATCGAGTTTCGGCATGACAGTTGGGACCACCCGGACGTCTACGCCCTACTGGAGCGCCGAGGCGCAGCCTACTGCATCATGAGCGGCGCCCATCTGCCGTGCATCCTCCGGGCCACCGCACCATTCGTGTACGTTCGTCTGCACGGCCCGGACCATGAGCACCTCTACGGCGGCTCATACTCCGATGATGATCTGCGATGGTGGGCGGACCGGATTCGCGAGTGGGACGGCTACGGCAAGGACGTGTACGTCTACTTCAACAACGACGGCGGTGGTAACGCCGTGCGCAACGCTGACACTCTGCGGTGGCTGCTTGGGGTCAGCTGACTCTACGCCAGGCGACCCCGCACGATCTCGCTGACAGTCTTGCCATCAAAACGTCCAGCAACCTTGGCGGTGACAGGCTTCATCACGGCTCCGATGGAACGCATGGACAGCTCCTGGCCATCAGCTTTCAGTGCCTCCACGGCGTCGTCAACGATTGCCTCCACTTCTTCCCGGGTAAGAGCTTTTGGCAGGTAGGCCTCGATGATTTCGGCCTCCGCCACCTCGGCTGCGGCTCGATCTGCCTCGCCCGCCTCGGTGTAGATCCGAGCCGTATCCCGACGCTTTGCGGCTTCCTTCTGAAGCAGCGAGGTGACCTGCGCGTCGTCGAGCTCCACCGGCGTCTTGCCTGACTTCTCACGGGTGGTGATCTCACCCAGCACGTTGCGCACAGTGGTCAACGCAAGCTTGTTGCCCGCCTTCATATGGTCGACGACGTCCGCCTTGAGGCGTTCTTTGAGTGTCATGATGCTCCTTGTTTGGGTTCCTCCTGTTATCTTCCCAGAATGAGTGCATGGGGGATGTTCCGCGGAGCCAAGCCGCGCGTGGTTCGGATGTTCCTGTGGCGCGTGCTCGCCGCACTAGTGCTCGTTGCCGCCGTAGTCGGTTCCTTCATTCTGGTATCAACCCAAATCCAGGTCGCCGCCAGCAGTGTCCACGTTCAGGGAATTGTTACATCCCAAGAAGGTTTCAGACATCGTGGTGAACACTGTGTGTTGGGACTGGGCTTCGAATTCCAAGGACGGCAATACAACGAAACGTTCGATACCAATTCCACGTGCATAGCGGTTCCGGGACCTGGCTCCCCCGTAACCCTCAGCGTCTATCCGGACGACCCACGCCAGCACCTACGGGTTGTGGGGCACGCCGGTAGTAGCTGGACTCCGTGGCCAGCGGCAGTGGCTGCCGTGCTGCTGATCATCGGAGCATGTATTCACCTGCACTGGGCATCTTCGGCATACAAGCAAAGTCGACTGGCGGCTTCTGCCAACCGGGCATCGCAATAAACCATTCATTACGAGTAAAACGTCGTGCGGGGCTCAAGTGCTGGGCGGATCCTGCTCCGTTGTTTCCTTCTCAGTGGGCCCGCTAACTACCACCTGTGCAGGGCTGTGAAGGATGTATCCGTTAAGCCAGGAGAACAAAGCCCGGATTTTCTGCTGGAGCCCGGACAAAAGGGCGAGGTGCACCAACAGCCAGGACAAGAAGGCCAGGATGCCTTGGAGTTGGATTCGCTTGCGGCCCAGCTCTGCCACAGCAGCTCCGCGCCCCACCATCGCCATATAGCCTTTGTCGACGTACCGGAACGGATCGCGGCTCTCGCCCTTGAGGTCCGCGAGAATGTTCTTGGCAGCCCATTTTCCGGCCTGTTGAGCCACCGAACCCAGCTGGGGCAATTTTGCCCCCGTTGAATCGGTGATGTTGGCGCAATCCCCGATGACATACACGCCCTCAACGCCAGGGGCAGTCAGGTCCGTCTTGACGTCAACGCGACCTCCCCTCCCCTGGGTCAAGCCCGAACCGCCAATGAGGTCCCCTGCTTTTAGTCCACCGGCCCACACGACAATTTGCCCGGGCACGGAGCTTCCGTCAGCCAGGGTCACTCCGTCTTTCCTTACCTCGGTGACACCCTGTCCCATATGGAGTTGAACGCCCACCTTCTTCAAATGATCAGTGGCATAGCTCTGGGACTTGGCTGAGAACATATTCAGGACAGTGGGAACCATGTCTACCAAATGAACCCTGCAGCGTGCCGCGAGTTCCGGCGAGAAGTACTTGCTCACCACGTATTTAACGTTCTCGGCCATTGCCCCGGCCGTTTCAACTCCGGTGGGTCCGCCGCCCACCACCACTACGTCCACAGACCCGTCCGGGTTCCTATCGGCTTGGTCCAACAAGCGGGTGAGGCCGCTCCCCAGCTTCGTCGCATCTGTGACGGAATACAGTGGGAAGGCATACTCTTCTGCTCCAGGTGTATTGAAGAAGTTCGGGACCGCCCCAACTGCAATGACCAGGACATCTGCCCGCAGCGAGCGGCCGTCGGCAGTTGTGATCACCCGCTCCGCGGCGTTAACGGCGTCAACCTTCGAGGTCAGAACTTTGACACTTTTGTAGCGCCGGAAAACGGAACGCAGTGGCCGGGCAATGGCCGAAACCCCAATTTGCGAGGTTGCCACTTGATAGAGGAGCGGCTGGAACTGGTGATAGTTATTTGAGTCGATCAGCAAGACACGAATGCCCTTGCGGCCCAGCTCTTTTGCAGCTGCAACGCCCGCGAATCCGGCACCGACAATGATGACTGGGTATGAGTCCTCCATGCGAGCAACTTACTGCACTCCCAGTTCCCACAACAGAGGCTTGTGATCACCGTCGAGCGTTTATCCTCTGTTCCTGTGGGTACGCAGTGGGTAGTGTTCTGCATTCGGCAACGCACACGGAAGGGTGATCTTTGTGAACGAGGACGGGCTGACGGATGCTGTGCAGGAGGCGGGCGCCGTGGAGTTGCTCCTGATCCGGCACGGCGAGAGCGAAGGCAACGTGGCCGCTACGGAGGCTCGTCTGGCTGGAGCCGAAGTCATTGACGTTCCAGCCAGGGATGCTGATGTGAATCTGTCGAGCACCGGGCAGGACCAGGCGAAGGCCCTGGGGACGGCACTCGCCCGGATCGTTGAAGAACTCCGACCGGATGCCATTGTCTCCTCCCCCTACGCAAGGGCCCTTCAGACGGCGGAAATCGCCGTTGAGACAGCCGGCTGGCCTGTGAAAGTGCTTACTGATGAACGTCTCCGGGACCGGGAGCTGGGCATCCTGGACCGGCTAACACGTTTGGGAGTAGAGACCCGATACCCGGACGAAGCAGAGCGGCGGTTGTGGCTGGGCAAGCTGTACTACCGGCCGCCAGGCGGTGAATCGTGGGCTGACGTCGCACTCCGTCTGCGATCCATCCTGGATGAGCTCAACACCTTGGGAACAGGGCAACGGGTGATGCTGGTCTGCCACGACGCCGTCATCCTGCTGGTCCGTTACGTTTTGGAGGGCATGTCCGAGCAGGAAATCCTTGACCTTGCGGCCACCACATCGGTGCTGAATGCTTCCATCACCCGGTATGTCCGTCCCTCGGGCGCAGGTCCCTGGCAACTGGAGAGCTTCAATGTTGCTGACCACCTCACCGAACAGGGCGTTACGGTCACCGAGCATTCTGGAGATGCCAGTGTCCATCCACGGTAATTCCCAGGCACCCACGCTGGTGACGCCGTCGCTTCTGCGCGACTGGCCGCTGCCGGCCCCCGGAGAGGACAAGTACTCGCGCGGCGCAGTACTGGTGATCGGCGGAGCTCGCGCAACTCCCGGCGCGGCGTTGCTGGCCGGCACCTCAGCCCTTCGTGCCGGCGCCGGAAAGATCACTTTGGCAGTGGCCGAATCCGTAGCGGTCCCCGTAGGAGTTGCGCTCCCGGAATGCGGTTCCGTGGGCATGCCGGAGAACCCGGAAGGGTCCGTCACCGGGGAAGGACTCGACAGGATCTCGTCCTACCTGGATCGGGCTGATGCCGTGCTGATCGGACCAGGCCTGGACGATCCGGAACTCGCCGAATCGCTGCTGCGAGCGCTGCTGGAGCGGGAGGAATCCCACGAGGCGGCCAACGACGGCGGTGCTCCCGCCATCGTTCTTGACGCCTTCGCCTTGGGCGGCTTGGTAAAGATTGAGGAAAAATTGGGGCCGTGGCGCGGCCGGCTGATCCTTACACCGAATCCGACCGAAACCGGATTTCTTCTGGGCAGGGACGTGGAGGACCTGGAAACCGACGTAGCTGAGGTCGCTCGCCGGTTCGATGCGGTGGTGAGTTGTCAGGGTTACATCGCCGGACCTGGCGCCGCAACAGCAGACGACTCGCCGCTGTGGAAGATCACCACTGGTTACGGCGGACTGGGCACGTCAGGCAGCGGTGATGTTTTGGCAGGGGCAATCGCCGGGCTCCGCGCGCGAGGTACCAGCGACGCTCAAGCTGCCTGCTGGGGCACGCACCTCCACGCCGCCGCTGCCGACCGCCTGGCCAGCAAGCTCGGCCCGCTCGGGTTCCTGGCCCGCGAGCTCGCCGACGAACTGCCCGCCCTCATGCTGGAGCTCAACACCTGATACGAATAGGCTGCCTGCATGGGGATCAAGGGAAGCAGCACACAAACATCGCGCGTCATCGTCAGCATCGTTGGGCTCATGGCAATAGCGGCCTACGGGCTCACCGCAGCGTTGCAGATCCTCGTGTGGAATCCGCTCGCCGCTGTTCCGGGCGCCACGTTGGACGAAATCCACGAAGGATTGGCCCGACGCAACGAGTCGATCTCCTTGGTGGCAGTTTTGACGTGGACAAGCCTCGGAACGCTTCTTGCTCTGGTTGTGGTCCTGCTGACGGCAACCCGGGTTATTTCACGGCTGAGAACAGTTGTAATTGTCCAACTCTTGATCCTGGTGCTCGGCGCACCCATGTATTTCTTTGCATCTTTCTCCGCCGGTATGGCCTTGGCAGACGCCTTCTTCATATCCGGTGGTGACTACACTCCATGGGGCGGTCTGCTGGGTCTGCTCAGCGCGGCAGCACTGATCTGCACGCTGATGGTGGTGATCTTTCGTGGAAGGCCCGGGATGCGCACGGCCCGCACCTAAGCCGGCTTCAGCAATTCATGCTCGACGACGGCGGTACGGGACAAGGTCTTGTAGCCTTCCTTTTCGAACAGAACAGTCATGACGTCGTCCTCGTGCCTCATCACCAAACCGGGACCCCACTCTTTGTGGATCACGGTGGACTGCAACGGGAACAAGTTCTCGGCAGTTGAGGTGAAGTGACCAGCGGAACCTGACCCGGCGTCGTCGGGTGCTTCGGCGCAAGCATCGCAGTTGCCGCAGGTATACGGCAGGTCCTCCCCGAAATAGCCCAGGAGGAACTGGCGACGGCAGCCGTCCGTCTCCGCGTAGCCACGCATCATGGTGAGCCGGGACTGGTCCACGCGTTGACGCGCCTCAGCCAGTTGGACGGCGCGGTCCACTAAAGCGGTCAGCTTGGCTTTGGAACCAAGCCGGATGCCGCGCTTGCCGATTTTCACGGCGCCTGTTTCCTCCAACTGGTTCACCAGTGCTGTGACACGGCGGGCAGGGTAGCCTGTCAGCTCTACCAAGGCGGTTTTGGGGGCAGGTGCACCGGCGTTCTTGACGACTTTCAGCACGGCCATGAGCTCCTCAGCGTCCGGGGCATGGGTGGCAAAGAACTTACGCAGCCCAAGGTCTTCGGCACGGTAGTGCAGTGTCGCAGCGGCCGGTTCGCCGTCCCGGCCCGAGCGGCCGATTTCCTGATAATAAGCGTCCAAGGACTCCGGAATATCGGCGTGCACCACGAACCGGACGTTGGGTTTGTCGATCCCCATGCCGAAGGCTGTAGTGGCAACAACTACGTCCAGCTGGTCATCCAGGAACCGCTCGTGGATGCTTTCCCTGTCAGTGTCAGACCGTCCCGCGTGGTAAGCCTCAGCCCGCAGACCTTGATCTACCAGCTTGGTCGCGTACTTCTCGGTGTCCTTGCGGGTAGCGGCATAGAGCAGCCCCATGCCCGAGGCCTTGGCAAGGGCGATGACCTGCTCCACTACGGCTTTCCGTTTGCCTTTGTCCTCTTGGTGCCGGACAACGTCGAGGCTGATGTTGGGGCGGTCGAAGCCACGCACCAGTACCAGGGGTTCCGTCATGCCCAACCTCTTGACGATTTCCTCACGTACGGGTGGGGACGCAGTTGCGGTCAGGGCTATGACCGGCGGGTTACCCAGTCGCTCGCGGACGCTACCTAAGTCGAGGTAGTCCGGGCGGAAGTCATGTCCCCAAGATGATACGCAGTGTGCCTCGTCCACTACGAACATGGTGATGTGCAGCGTGGCGATCCGGTCCACGGTTTCCTGCTTAGCCAATTGTTCGGGTGCGAGGAACAGGAATATCGCCTTTCCGGATTCAATTGCCTGCCACGCTGCCTCCACCTCCGAAGCACTGAGGGAGGAATTGATGACGACGGCGGCGCCCTCGCCCAGGTCCTCATTCAGCCCGTCCATTTGGTCTTCTTGCAAGGCAATAAGTGGAGAAACGACGACGGCGGGTCGGCCCGTTGTGTTGTGAAGGTGCAGTGCTGCGACTTGATAGGTAGCGGATTTTCCGTACCCGGTAGGCATGACAGCGAGGACATCACGACCCTCGACGACGGCGGTCATACCTGCGAGTTGTCCGTCGCGCAGCTCAGGCAAAGAAAAGGAAGTGGCCGCCAGGGCGGTCAGGGCAAGGTCATCGGACATGAAGATGTGGCTCCGCGTTGTGGTTCCTGCGGCCACTTGCATCAGCCGAGGTGACCAGCCTAGCGCGGGCGAGGCCCCGCCGTCGTACGCTGTATGCCCGGTTGTGGATAACCTGGGGTGACGTTAGCGCAGATCCCGGGACCGCACCTGATAGCTCAGGTGGGTGACGCGTGTTCCTGGGACGATCACGGGATCGTCCAGCACGAACTCCGCGCCAAGGTCACCGAACCAACGAATGCCACTTCCGAGCAGCACGGGCACCAAATCAACCCGGAGTTCGTCCACCACACCGAGGCGCAAGCACTGCCGTGCCACGTCCGCGCCGGCAACACCTATCTCCTTGCCCGCCGCGAGGTGCGCCGCACGCTCCAGTGCCGATCCCAGGTCCCCAACGAATTCGAACGGGACAGTCTGGCCGTCCCGCCGGACCGGCGGCCAATCCGAAGGAGGTTCGCGATGCGTCAGGACGACGGTGGGCGACTCATTGGGCGGGTGACCGCCCCACCCCCTCGTCAGATCGAAGATCCGCCTGCCGCAGATGAATGCACCCTCCCTTGGGAGTGATCTCCAGTAAGCGGCATCGGCTTCGCTGAGATGAAACGGCACGGGGTGACCCGGCATCCATGTTTCAACGGGTCCGGCCTCGTACCAGTCGAAGAGCGGTCCGACTCCGTCATCATCCCGAGCGATGAATCCGTCAAGGGACATGGAAAACTGGGCTGAGACGCGGCTGTTCCTGTACATGAAATCAGTGTTGTGGCACCGCCGGGCTTGTCAAGGACACTGCCCGGAAAGGTGGTAATCAGGCTACTTACCAACGGTGATTAAGGTGCCTATGCTTGGGCTATGGAGCCCACTTCAGCCATCCTTCTTGTGCTTATTGGCGTGGTTGTCTGGCTCGCAGCCACCATCCTGCCATTGGCCCTGCTCCCCTCCTCGCGCGCCGAGGAAGAGCACAAGCCCAAGGCTCGCCACCCCCGCCATCCGAGGGGCGAGCCGCGCACCGTCCATCGGTTCCGACCATCCTCACTGAAGGTCCGATCCGGGCACCACGCCCGTATTCGGCCGCACGGCGCCTAGGCAGTTGAGCTCCGACGCGGCGCCTTTGTTGCAGTGCAGTTACCAGCGTAAAAAACCTCTTTACATTGCTTGTTGCCGGAGGGCGTAGATGGGCATAGCGTTGAGGTGGAAGCCCAGTGGTCCCCCATCACTGGGCTTCTCTTTGTCACCGTCAATTTCCGCGCCAGGTCTTTTCGAAGCGTCCGTCATGAAGGGAGATCAACCTGATCAGCTTGCTCACGGCGACCGCTGCAGCCGATGAACTAACCGGGATTGTGGGGGTGGCCGCACAGGTAATCGAAGCCCTCGGCGAATGGGGCGTCGGCTTGTTGACGCTCCTGGAGACCGTGTTTCCGCCCATACCCAGCGAGGTGATCCTCCCACTGGCCGGGTTCCTTACCCAGCAGGGTGGCATGAACCTGATCCTGGTCTTTGTCACCAGCACACTTGGCGCCTACGCCGGAGCGATGCTCCTGTACTGGCTGGGTTACAAGGTGGGGCAGGAAAGGGCCATCAAGCTGCTGTCAAAACTGCCGTTGGTTGATCGGGAAGATTTCGAGAAAGCCGCTGGATGGTTCGAACGCCACGGCAAGTCAGCGATCTTCTTTGGCAGGCTGCTTCCCGGGGTGCGCAGCCTCATTTCCCTCCCGGCAGGTGCTGAACGCATGAACCTCGTGACGTTTAGCATCTTTACTGTCGCGGGGACGGGCGTATGGAACGCCCTGCTCATTGGAGCGGGAGCACTGCTCGGCAAGCAATACCACTTGGTTGATCAGTATTCGCGATTCCTCAATTACGCCGTCTACGCAGGGCTTGCCGCGTTCGTCGTGTGGCTCATCATCCGGAGGGTCAAGAAGCGCAAGGAAAGCGCCCGGTAGAGAGCCCCTTCACCGGAGTCGGGCTCGAACCGTCGTTTTGTCCACCTTGAGTTCTTCGAAGAGAGCAGACACAGGATCGTGTTCTTCGCGATCCAGAAGCGCCACAAGAAGGTTTGACGTTGTGATCTGCCGGGACTTCTGATCCATTGCCTGTTTCACCATGTTGGCCATCACTTCCTTGGCGCCCGAACTAAACGGCGGCTTCCTCCCCTTGGTTGGCATCGTGACCCCCTTAAGGTTCCTGATTTCCAGCCCGATAGCCTTCAGCGCAGCGGCATCCAACCGGGACGCCGCGTTATGAGCATCGTCCAGAGTGATGCCAAGGACCGCGGCGGGTTCCGGTTCATGAAGCGCCCCCAAAAGCAGGTGCTCCGTTCCCAGTCGCTTGTCGCCCCTGCCTCGGGCTTCTTCCATGGCGTACCCCACAATCCTGCGGGTATCACGGGCAAATTGTTCAAACATGGCTCAACTCATTCCCTGTATTTTGCGTGCACTGATTGTCGTGAGACACCCAAGGCATCACCGATCTGCTCCCACGTCCACCCCTGCTCACGGGCCGCCCGCACGTGGACCGCCTCAACCTGCTCGGCCAGGCGGTGAAGGGCTCCCACTGCGCGTAGGCCCACGGCGGGGTTCGTCGAATGGATCTGCTCGGATAGATCATCTTCAGACCACCGGGAGTCGTTTTGCAGGAAGGGAAGAGACACACGCGGGGGATCAGACGAATTCAGAGTCGTGGCGTGAATGGCCTGCTCACCCCGGTATTCACGGTTCCAATGAGCAACGGGGCGCCGGGCGACTCAGCATCATCGGGTAACTTTGGCGCCGCGGGCTGAACGCCAGTCACATTTCGTTTGCAGCTTCGACTACCCCAACAAGACTGACGGCTGAAATGATCCGGCGGCGGATTTCAGCTAGTTCTTGGAGTTCTAGTGTCAGTTCAGTCGCTGAGTGAGGTGAACTTCAACGGCGTCACCGTCGCCCTTGCCGATGGCTTTGCGGACAGGAGCGGCCACCGGCAGTTTGTGCGTACCGTCTCCCAACGCCATGAAGGCTCCAGTGAACGGGTGCCCGTCTACTGTGCCGGCCACTTTGACCAGTCCACGGGTTCCAAAGATCTTCGCTGACTCAGGCAATTGGACACAGGTCCAGGTATCTCCTGGTCGAACTTTGCCGAGCAGGGCAACAAAGGTGATGTCCAGTGGTTGTGGTTCTGCCATCTTCTCGTCCTTGTCACTGTGCCGAGCTGGACGCTGCCGCTTATTCGGGCAGCGTATTGACGGACACTCTGCCGTCCTGGCAATTCTGACAAGTACGTGACGCGTTGCCAACGAACCATTAGGTGCTCGTAGCTAGGATAAAGACGAAACTGAAGGTGCAACCCGCGCACCTGGCAGCGGGTTCCGTCTCCCGCACCCTGGCACTACCAACTCACCATCCCGCACAACGAGAAATGAATATGGAACTTCTTGACGCCCACACGGTTGTGATCTCTGCCGTCTTCTTGGTGCACATCACAGGTGTGATGATCGTGGCCGCCTCGATCGCTGGCTTGGTGATCTCACTCTTTACCGTCGTACTCGCCGTGCATTCCGTCCGCACCACGTGGGAACTGACGCAAAACTGGCGAAACAGAGGCCGCTTCGAAGGCAGTTTCAACAAGGTTCTTGGCTCGTTGAAAGCAGGCGTTCTGGCAGCACGTCCGTTGATTGCTGCGGCGCGGCGGCGGATCAGCCGGTTGTCATCGTTCAAGCCCGAGTAAGGGCCGGACACGGCAAGGCTCAGCGGATAGCCGGAGCCACCGCCGCCAACCAAGCGACCCCCGTCAGCAACTTCTGATCAGCCGATCAGGGCCGTGGCCGCAGAGTAGCGCGCCAGTGCAGTGTACGCAGTCTTTGTGCCGGTCACGCGTACTTTGATGGCACTTCCCTTGTCCGCAGCGACCAGTTTGTACGTCTGGGCGGTGGCGCCCGAAATGGCGGTGCTTCCGCGGTACCACTGGTAGGTCAGCGTCACGGGCGCAGGACCCCACGTGCCGGGAGTCGCAGTGAGCGTGCTGCCCACCGTGTTGGTGCCCGACACCGCAGGAACCGGAGCCGTCAGGGTACCGGCAGCGACCGCAGCCGTAGCAGCGGAAGTCTTCGCCGCCGTCGTAAACCCGGCTTTCGAACCCGTGACCTTGACCGTCATGGCCTTACCCAGATCAGCCGCAACCAACGAATAACTAGCAGAAGTAGCACCCGTCACGGCAACACCGCTCCGGAACCACTGATAAGCCAGCGTCACAGGAGCAGGACCCCACGCCCCCGGAGCAGCCGTCAACACCGAGCCGACCTTCACCGTCCCGGACATCGTCGGCACCGGAGCCGTCAAGGTCCCGGCAGCGACAGCAGCCGTCGCAGCGGAAGTCTAGGGCTGCAGGGGCCAGTCGTGGACACTCAGCCGGGCAGTGACTTTCTTGCCGGTTTCGGAGGCTTGGAGGAGGAACGTCGGCCCGTTTGACCTGTAGTCCTGCACGCCGTCGACGAACCAGTCGTAGTAAGGACCAAAATCGGGAGCGGGATTCAGGGTGCCGTGGTCAACGGTCAGAGTGTTCCCGGCGCTGGGCGTTCCCAGAAGGGTGAAGGGCTTGGAAGCCGTGACGGCGTCGGCGCCCGATTTTCCGCCGTGTACCGAGGTGGAGTATGACGCATACCCGGTCTTGGTCCCGCTGACTTTCGCCCAGATATCGTGCCCGGCATCAGCGGCGGTGGGCACGTACGCAGTGGTGGTGGCGCCGGCAATGTCCTGAAGGGCCTCGCCGTCTTTGGAGCGCTGCCACTGGTAGGCGAGGGTCACCGGAGCCGGTCCCCAGACACCGGGATCAACGGTCAGTTTCTGTCCGGCCTGGGCAGAACCGTAAACGAATGGCCTGCCAGGTGCCAGCGACAGCCCTTCGACGTCCAGTTGCATGGTCAGCTTTACACGCTGGCCGGCAGCGGTTGCCGTCAGAACGGTGGCCGTGTCCTTGGTGGCCGTATTGTCGTAGCATTCGGCCTTGTAGCGTTTTTCGCGGGGCGTGCCCTCGTAAACCGTGTCCGAGACGCAGAGCTTGTATTTCTTTCCCACTGCCATGCGCCAGTAGATCTTGCCCTGCGCATCCGAGGTAAGCGGACCCATCTGTGGTCCGTCCCAGGCTCCCGTTGCGTCGTTGTAGACCCACGGGACATACCCGACGTCGGCAATCGGCGCGCCTGCCGGATCGACGACAGTTGCTTCCATGAGGGTTTCATCCTTGAGGACGAAGTTCACGTTGGTCCACTGCACACCGGGCGGGACGGTAGCCGTGCTGTAGGTATCCACGGTGCCCGTGCCGTTCCAATACTGTTCCAGGTAGAGACGCTGGCCCGACTCGTCCCGGACGCTGATATATGCCTGGTTGGGCGGAATCTTGGTGAGGGTGAAGTAGCCGTTGGCATCAGGCTTGGTGCTGCTCACCTGTCCGCCGTTGTTGGGTGAAGCTGAGACGGACACCGCCGTCACCGGCTGGCCGGCTTTGTTGGTGACCCTGCCGCTCATGCTGCCGAAGGCTTCCAACTGCGGGTTGAAAGTGGTGATGGGGGCAGCATCGGTGACGGCAACCGGCGTCGAACCGTAGGAACTGGACTGGTTCGCGTTCCACTCGTCGGCGTAGGTGGCGGAGCAAGGTCCGCTGCTGCAGGTGGTCCACAGCTTGTAACTGCCGGCAGCCGGCACGCTGAAACTGTAGGAGCCATCGGCTGAAGACCACGCGCCGGCTACCAAGGAGGCACGGTCGTCATTGGTGTACGCCCCCACCCATACGTCGCCAAGCGCAGTGGCCGTTGCGGTGGCCGTCAGTTTTCCTTTGACCACACCCTTGAAGGTGTAAGTTGCGGCCGAGGCGGGTGCCGCGCCGGCGAAAAGGCCGGCAGCCACCAGGACGGCCGTCACCAGGGCGGCCCACACTCCTTGCCGTGTCCTTCGAAGCGGATGGTGAGTGGCAGGTCGAGGCAACGGCATGGGTAAGGTCCTTTTCCCCAAGAAAGTGACTGAGCGGACCGAGCGGTCCCCTGTCATCGTAGGCACGGGACCGCAGGAGTGCCATGGGGAGATCTGCCCAGTGCGCTGAGGCGATGAACTCACGACGGCGGCACTCGGCCCGGTGGGCCTGTTCAGTACCTCGCCGGGACAAGATTATTCGGAGGGGCTCCGCATGATTGGATGAAGACGACCCTGAGCTCTTCCATCAATTCCCGGCAAAGACCTCCGTCGCCCCGCCGCCACGGTCCGGTAAGCCCCATCCGACTCGCTAGGCTGGCCACATGCCTTCGCCGTGGACTTTCCTGATCGCCCTGCATGCCATCGCAGCGGGCTACGCCCTGATCTTCGGCGCAGTGAACCTGCTCCGCCGCAACAAAGGCAGCGCAGCGCACAAGATCCTGGGCCGCATCTGGGCGGTAGCCATGTACATCGTGGTCCTCACCTCCTTCGGGATCCGGACCATCGACGGAGGATTCAACTGGCTCCACGCGCTATCCGTCCTGACGTTCTGCACTCTGACCATGGGCCTGTGGTCCGTCCGCCACGGCAACATCCGTGCCCATCAGCGGTTCATGAGCGGCAGTTACTTCGGCCTCGTCGGAGCATTCATCGGCGTCGTGGCCGTGCCTGACAGGCGACTCCCCCAAATGGCCATACACGACCTTGCCGGCCTCACACTCTGGGTGGCGGCCTTGGCGCTTACTGCCGGGCTGACTGTCGCTGGCCTGATGCAGCTGCGCCAAAAGGCCAGCGTTGCCCGTGCAGACGGTTGAATGAAGTCCGCCCAGTCGTCCCGGTACGCTGGCGCTAATCTCGAGCGCTTGGCGAGACGGGATGCATGAGACGCCACCGGCGGCACCACTCTGCTTGCCGGTTGCGTCGCGCTTCTTAAGGCCGAGGACGTGGACGAGCAACTAATCCTTTCCCTGGGCCGCCTGCAAGCTGGGCCCTGAGCGGCGGCGGGACCGGGCAGGAGTCGCGGCTCCGGTCGTTGACTTGCGCCACTCCATACCAACTGGGTTACCGTTACCCATCGAATAAGTGACGCCACAACGAAAGGGTAGCTTTTGGGGGCAGCTTTCAGCACGGCCATGTTCAGCATCGCTTTCCTGGTCGTTGCCGGGCTCCTGAAGATGTTGGCTTCACAGATCGAAGCGGGACAGTCCAAACCGAATCCCACTTTCGGCATACGGTCCAAGGCAACCATGGCCTCCGATGAGGCCTGGATTGCTGCGCATGAGGCTTCTTTGAGGATGTTGAGAGGGATAGTCGTCTTCTTACTCGTGTGCACGGCAGCCCTGTGGGTTCTCCTCGCCGTCCTGCCCAAGGATGACGCCAGCGTGCCGTTGATCTTCTTCACTGGCCTTGGCGTCACTGCAGTCCTGGTGGTGCTTCTGATGCGTATGTATCTTCAGGCTGATGCTGTCGCAACCAAGATCGGTTTGGTTAGAAACTAGAGCCGCCCGTTCGGCGTTTGCCAACGTCCGTGGAGACGCTGAGGTGGCTCGGGGCATCGCAGACCGGGCAGGACGCCGGACAGGCACCGCTGAGACCGGAAAGGCTTGAAAGATCCAGAGCGGTTAGGGGAACCACCCACCTCGGTGGTGGACGAATCTGCTTGCCGATGGCTTGCCGGGCTATGGCGTCCGGACGACGGCCTGGAACAAGCTCCCACAGTCACCGACTCCCACCTGGTCCGCGCCGAGCAGACGGCTGAAGCCGCAGCTTTGTTGGACGCCGCCGAACTACAGCTGGCCGTCCAGCACCGCTTCGTCCTAAGCCGGTTCAACAAAGCTGATGCCGAGATCATCGCCGAGCTGCGGGTCCGCCATTTTTCCGAGCTCCAGGAGGCAGAGGCCGTTGTTGCCTCGCGCTTGGCCTCACCGGCAGTATGGATGCGCGGAGCAACCAGGGCCTACAGCGAGCCAGTCCCTGAACCAGCCGAGATGGACGTAACTCTGGTAGAGAAACTGGTCGCTTCGCTTAAATCACTCATGATCGTCATGGCGGCCTTGGCTACTGTTGTGGGCCTTGTGGTGACGATAGCCCCCGCTGTCCCTGCCTGCTCATCGTCCTTTGCATGTTTGTGACCATGCGCGGCATGCAGCGGAGACGGGCACGGACGTTCCGGCTGACAATGTCACAGGCACCGTGGCTCCTAGGGGTTGAAACCGGATTTCTCTCGAGGCCACACCTTTCTCCTTCGAGCGATAGGCGACCCATGCTCCAGTTTCCGAGCACACATAAACCCCGGTACAACGACTTCCCGATCAAGGCCAGCTCCCACGGAACCATCCGTGATGCCGGCGAACGCGCCCCCTCCAGCGCCAGCAATGACGACAAGCTTGAGCTGTGTATGAAGGGGGTTGGAGCTACTGAACTCCGCTCCGGCCGCCATGAGAGGTTGAGTCCGTGAACATCCTCGTTTACGGCGCCGGAGCCACGGGTTTGTACTTCTCCGCACGCCTGGCCCAGGCCGGCCACAGCGTAGTGCTGAAAGCCCGGTCATCCACCCAGGACACCAAACTGCACCTGTTCACAGCTGGTCGAACAGAAACCATATCCGGGGTAAGAGTCGTTTCTGTGATTGACCCGGCGGATGTCGACGTTGTCTTGATTGCCACCAAAGCCTGGCAGGTCGAGGACGCCCTTCTCGAGCTGCAGGGCAAGATCAATAACGGAACCCCGCTGGTCACACTGCAAAACGGCATAGAGGCCCCCGAAGTCGCCCGGCGCATCTTCCCTGCCTCCCCGGTCATCGCCACAACGTGCGTTGTCATCGTCAGGCGCACGGCCCCGCTGGCTGTTGAGCTGATCGGCGGAGAAGCCACCCTCAGCGCGGGACTCTTCGATGAGGTCGGCGCAGACGTCGGCATCGCCGAGAGGGTGGTCGATGCCATCAATGAAAGCTCCGTCACGGCGACCCTTGTCCGGGACGTGCAACGCGCGCTCTGGAAGAAGATCGCCCTGATCGCTTCCTATGGAGGGGTAGGCGCCGTCTCAGGAGTCCCCGTCGGGGTGACCCGCACGCATCCCGAGACCCGGTCAATGGTCCGTGATGGCATCCTTGAGGTCGCCTCGGTAGCTCACGCCTACGGCGTCACGTTTACGAGCGAGGACGTGGAGGAAGTCTTCTCGGTCTACACCGATGTCTTCGACCCTACGACGACGTCATCCATGCAACGCGACCTGGCTTCAGGATTACCGTCAGAATTGGCAGATCAAAACGGGGCGATTGTTGCCCGGGCCGCCCAAGTAGGGGTGGCAACGCCAACCCATTCGTTCATCCTGAACTCACAACTGCCTCGGGAACGGCAAGCAAGGCTGAGCTCATGAGCGAGGCTCTTACGGTACGGCGCATGGCTGTTCCGCTGCTGATAGCGGTCAGCATCGGGAACTTCGGGCCGGCGTCTGATGCGGTGACACTATGAGGTCCCTTTCTGAACGGGCGAGGCTAAACGCCCCGACAGCATGCTGCCACATCAAACCCTTCACCCTTGACCATGCGTACCGCATTCCGCGATTGGCCGTCGGGTCAAATAACCATGGACGTAATTATCTGGCCATGGTTATTTGACAGCCGTTCCTCGACGTCGTCAGCCCGTTTTGAGGCGGTTAGCCGGCGGCAGGCTGTGATTGGCGGCAAGTATGCGCAGCGCGTCCATCGCCGGTGTTCGGTCGGCCGGGTCCAGCAGCTGCCACGATCGGTGCCCAGGATCGGCCAGCACTTTGTGCAGGGAAAGAACCCGCGACCTATCGCTGCCCTTCATCTGGGCCGCCGTGACCAAGGGTGTTCTGATGGTCGCGCAGAGGACAACGGCATCATCGAGGTGCCGATCCCTGTCCCGGGAGTCCTCACGGTAGGCCGCGCCCTTCAAGACCAACGCCCCGAGAGCATTCGGGATGCTGATGAGTACCGGTTCGTCGTCGTCGACGCTCATCCGGCAGTTCACCGTCCGCTGCAGCGCCTGCGTGCCGCCGGATACCTGGAATGGTTTGCGGCCACCCAGGGTCGGTATCTTCGCCGGGGGCAGGTGGTCCGCCACCATCACGTCGATCTGCTGCTTGCCACGGAGGAAACGGTGGGCTGGTGCGTCATGAGAGATGGACTTCTCCAGGGTGTACCCGAGCCCGTTCAGGACAGCATTGACTACAGCCGTCGTCGCCGCACCGGTCTCGATGTGCAGCACAATGTCGACATCCGCCGTTGGCCTGGAGACGGCAAGACCTGCGGCCGCAGCGTGCAGCTGCACCATGAGCCCACCGACCAACGTCCATTGGGTGGACGGCAGGGCCCGGGCCAGTTCCACGCACTGTGGCCATGGTGTTCCCCAGCCTCCCGGAGGGACGGGCACGTCCCACGTCTCGCGGTCATCTGCCGCTTCGGCGACGGCGTCCAGTTCAGCTTCAGACATGGAGCAGTTCGTTGATGACGCGTTGCCCGGCACTGCGTTCGCGGGTTGCCAGTGAGTCCATGAGGTCCACGGCGATGGCTGCCACCGGCGCCCGGCCGTCAACGAAGGGTTCATCCAAATCGACTTCATGAATGATGGCGTTGCCGTCGGGATCTTCAACCAGGCCGAACGCGTCCGCGAGGGCGGACACGTCGCCGATCATGGCATAGCCCTCTGCAGTCCCGCTCCCGCCGGCCATCCCGAAGGTCCCTGCAATGGATTCCTCGCGCATGGCCGAGGCACCGCTGGGGATCAGGTAGTCGTTAAGTGCGGCCAGCCCGTCCGAAGTCGCCCTGTAGCGGTGGGTTTTATCCTTGTTCCGGGCAAGAACACGAACGGCGTCGGCGTCCAGCTCACGCAGTCGCCTCTTCAACCGGGACTTCTCCGAAGCGCTGATCCACGTGGGGTTCTGACCAGAGAGCAGCGCCAATGCAGCCCAAGCAGTCCTGGCCGTCCAGGCGCGGCCACGACGGGTGCCGGCCAGGGCCAGGCGCTCCACCGACGAACGATCGATGAGCAACATGCGGCCAGCGCGGCCACTGGCCGTCAACTGGCCAGACTCGAGCAGGTCATGAACTGAGGCGCGAGTGATACCGAGCCTGTCCCCGGCCTCCGCGATGGTCATCCCGCTCATGTGCTGCATACACCAAACCCTACAGTCGTAGGGCTTAGTGTCAATAGTTGAATGGGGACCCTGGCGCTAATCCCTACCGTTGTGGGGATAAGTGTCAATAGTTGGACTTACCACAGCGACTAGGAGAACCAGGCGTTGCGGTTCCCATCTCTCACATCTGCATGGCTTGCATGGTTCAGATCCGGGCAACTTTCCAGCGTTTGATGTAGAGCCACATAACCACCGTCCCGGCCGTCACCGGGACAGGAAGCCACAGGAAGAACGCACCAGCCCCTGTACTGAGACCCACAATCGCGATCCACCAGCAGAGCACCGCGGTGAAGCTCAGCAGGATCAGTACGGAGTTGCTCTGCGCTCTCAGGGCGTTCATGCCATTAGGAGTGGGCGTGCCGAGGTGCCGGGCGTGCTCGCGTCGGCGTCGCTTCGCCGCGGCGACAACGATCCCGGTGGCTGCCAGCGCTGGGATGGTCAAGAAGATTGCACCAGCTGGGCTGTTCACGATTCCGAGGAGTGCGATGCACCAGCTCAGTGCTGCTGTGAACACTGCGAGTATCAGCAGATTGGAGCGCATCGAACTCCGCCTTGGTGTCAGTGCTTCATGTTGACTGCTCACGGCCGCTCCCCTACGCGAAATTCATGTCCCCGATTTCTACATAAGAGCACTTTCCGCAGGTTTTGGGGAGAGCGGCCAAGCCATCCAACGCGAGACGCCTGGCATGACGTTGGTATTGGCGGTCTTATATTAGGAATGCTGTGCCAGCTGCGGGAACTTGTTCTCCCACAAATCCCGGACTCGAACGGGAAGCATCAACTCGCCCCATACCTTCACCAAAAGGCTGGCGTTGAGCAGTTGCTCCTGATCTACCCGTGTGCCTTCACGCAGGATCGCCTGATATGCCTTGTACACACCTTCGAGCTGTCCCAGACCACAATCAGCCTCCGGCCCCCAGTAAACGTGGTGCAGCAGCTTTAGAACGCCCTCCGCCGGCCCTTGCAGGGTTTCAAGGCTTTCGGCCACCTCGTACGGGATCACGTCCTGAATCAGGACGCGCGATTCCTTCGAGTGGTGGCTCTGGTTCCTGGGCTCGAGGGTAGGCATTGGTCTCTCGTGCCTGCTAAGTGGATTTCCTAGCCGTGCCTTTGATGGTTGCTAGATACGTTCCCACACCGAGAACAAATGAAGTGGCTGCGGCCGCAGGCAAAGGGATGTTTCCGTTCACCCATAGTGCGGCAAAAAGCGAAAACACTGCCACCAACACCCCTGCTAGAACAGCGAATACCTTGGTCGTGCCCTCGGTCCCCATGGGACGATCCTACGCGTACCCGCTAGCTCCCCCGCAAGATGGCCACTTGAACTCTCGCCCTGCTTGCCGCATAGCCAGGCTCTGTGCGAAGCCCGACGTGAGAACAAACGCCGCTGATATTCTCAATCACGCCCATTATGAGAAAATCACGAAGACTCTTCTCAAAGGACACCATTGGCCTCCCAGTCCCGACATCATCGAGGCCCTGGATGCCTTCGCCGACCGGGCAGGACGCCGGAACAGGCACCGCTAAGCCGGAAGAGCTCGACTCCAAGGTGGTCAGGGCCGTCACGGCACACTAGAGCATTCCGTACCCGCGGTGCGTGGCTGGCCTTGCGAACGCTCAGACTTTCGGGAGTCTGGTTCGCGACTCTCCTGGCCTGGGGTTTCGGGCCGATGAACTGCCCCAGAACAAGTCAAGCAGTCGTCACCACCAACGCGACAGTGTCACAGGCCAGGTTGCCGCCTGTGACACTGTTGATGTCCAGCCACAGAACAATATCGGCAACAAGGATAGCCAAGGTGATTGGCCACAGCGGGCGCCGCCACGCATACATTCTCTGTCCCAGCACTTCCGGATACCCCCAAACAGTCCGCTGGTGTCGTCTGCCTTCTTGAAAGCGTGTAGTAAACGTGTAGTGCCGTGCATCGCAAACAAGAAAAACCCCTCCATCCCGGCAAAATCGCCGGTACGGAGGGGTTCGTGGAGCCCCCTGTCGGATTCGAACCGACGACCCCCGCTTTACAAGAGCGGTGCTCTGGCCAACTGAGCTAAGGAGGCACGCTTCGGTTACCCAAAGCAAAGCGCGAAAGAGCGCTAGATAAGGTTAGCCCAGACCATCCCCGTCAACGAAATTCGCTGCCAAGCAGCAGCGGCCGGCCACCCGCAAAGGGTGACCGGCCGCCGTCGTGCATTCCGCGAGGGTTAGCCCTTGGCGGTGATTGCCGTCTGGATCTCGGCGTTCAGGTCGGACCTGCCGTCCCACTGCTTGCCGTCGATGAATACGGTGGGAGTACCGGTGACGCCGATCGCCGCAGCTTCCTGGGTGGCAACTTTCACCCACGGACGGAACTGCTTGCTGTCGATGCAGGAGTCGATGTTGGCCGCACCGATTTCGGTGGCCATTTTTTTCAGGTCGTTGTCGGAGATGCCCGCTCCACCTTCAGCCGGCTGGCGTTCGAAGAGCAGGTTGAAGAATTCCGCGTACTTCTCGGGCGAGGAGTTCACTACGCAGGCAGCAGCGTTGGCTGCCCGTGAGGAGTAGTTGGTGGTGGACTGGCGGTCCAGGAAGCCGAGGGCACGGTACTCGAGGGAGATCTTGCCTTCGTTGCGCAGGTTGGTGAGAGATTCGCCGTAAGCGGTCTCGAACTGCTTGCAAACGGGGCAGATGAAGTCGATGTAGGCAATGACCTTGACGGGCTTGCCGGCCTCGGCCTCGCCGCCCGGAACGGTTACCGTAGCCGGCTTGGTTTCCAGGGGAGCCGGGACATCAGCGACGTTGACTGTGGCAGGTTCCGATTTCACCACTTCAGTGTTGGCCAGCAAAGTGATGCCGCCGTGAACGTTGCCGTTCGCCGGGGTGGGACCCTGATCGGCCACAGGCGCATTGTTGTTCTGGGCTCCAATGAACGCGAAGGCAATGACGACGATGATGACCACCACGGCCGCCACGATTCCCCAGCCGACAAGAAGCTTGTTGCGCTTCTCCTTCTTCAGCTGTTCTTCGCGGATTGCGCGCGCTTTCTCCCGCGCCTGGGCGGTTCTTTCGGCCTTGGACAGGCGTGATTCGTTTGCGGGGCTCATCAGTTCCTCGGGGTATTCGACGTCAACGTGCATAGCTTGGGGCAACGGGGCCAGTTTACGGGAGCAAACTTGAAGGTTTACTGATGCCCAT
>Ga0247742_10000711_pt1 | contig 25687 bp, 21 predicted proteins | sample UWRJL208509C2_FD_180944 | JGI IMG/M metagenome (GOLD analysis project Ga0247742, IMG submission 180944) | Plant litter microbial communities from Arlington Agricultural Research Station in Wisconsin, United States - UWRJ-L208-509C-2 | ecosystem: Environmental > Terrestrial > Plant litter >... | reverse complement strand
TTGCAGGCAGTCCACAGTTCACCCATGTCTCGGTGGACGACTTCAGGATCGTTCGCGACAACATGGCGGGCGGCAACCGTAGCAAGGACGACCGGTTGATTCCATATACGGTCTTCACTGATCCCCCGCTGGCCCATGTCGGGCTGAGAGAGCGTGATGCGGAAGGGCAGGGCACCGCCGTGCGCGTGGCCAGGCTTCCCATGCGCAACGTTCTGAGAACCGAGGCGACTGACGAGACGCAGGGCTTCATGAAAGTGCTCGTCGGTGCGAATGATGACCGCATCCTGGGGTTCACGATGATTGGTTCGGAGGCCGGTGACGTGATGGCCGCCATGCAGACCGCCATCCTGTCTGGGCTTCCCTATCAATCGCTCCGCGATGCGGTGATCACCCACCTGACGGTTGCGGAGGGATTCGGTCCGCTCCTGGCCAATGTGCCCGCGCGGTCGTCGGAGTAGAGAAGGCGATGGCAGCAGGGGCGCACGGCAGACGCCTTGCGACGGTGTTCCATGCGACGTGTGAGCACACGGCGCACACGCGGACGCCGTCGGGCATTCCGATGGCAGTGACCCGCCTGCGCTCGTTGCGACAGGAAAAGTTACAGTCACAGGCGTTCACTACGGAGGACGCCTATCTCGTCGTGATATATCTCGATGCACCACGAGAGCTGGTGGTGCATCTGCGTGGCGGACGTGTCCGCCGCAGGTTGTCGCGGCGGGACAACGTCGTGATACTTGATCTGCAGACGGCACCTCGCCTGTCATTTTCCGGCGGCTTCCATAGCGTCAATGTCTACCTGCCACGGCGTGCCATCTTCGACGCGCGCGACACGATGAACGAGTGCGCCTCGCTGCGCGAGAATATAGTGTCGTCGGATTCCATCCTTCTCGATCTGGCGCGAGGCCTGTCGCTCGCTTCGAGCGATGCACGCATGCCATCCCTGGGAGAGTTCACGCAACACATGTTACTGGCCGTATGCGCTCGTTTGAATGCCCGGTACCGTGGCGAACAGATCGACCCGATGACGCGCTCCCCGGGTTTTCCGATCGATAAGCGTGATGCGGCCGTGGCATTCATGCGTAGTCATCTCGACGTCCCAATCAGCATGATGGACGTCGCCGACGCGTGCGGTCTTTCGTATCGCGTGTTTGTCCGTGCTTTCAAGCGTGCCCTGGGCACCTCGCCATACGACTGGTTCATGGCCAGCCGCATCGAACGGGCCAAGGAACTCATGGCCGACCCCACGTTGCGCCTTGTCGACATCGCCGTCCAGATGGGGTTCGCCGACCAGAGTCATTTCCACCGCTCGTTTCTCCGTTACATCGGTGTGAGTCCTGGCATGTGGCGAGGCAGACATCTAACGAGCGAGTGAACCGGCGCGGACTGCCATCGCGGTGCGGATCATGTCCTGTTGAAGCAGATAATGGGATACGACGAAGAAGAGAAGCTCCTTCATCAGGAAAGCCGTCGGAAGGTACATGGCGGCGAACCCGCCGGCTTTAGAAATGGGCGCGCAGCGTCACCCCCACCAGCCTCGGATCGTTGGGCTGCCCGAGGATCAAACCGGAATTGCCGGTCTGAACCGTGAGCGCGGTAATGTAGTTCCTGTTGAACAGATTGCGCGCGAACACATCAACCTCCCAGTTGTCGTTGAAGCGGTAACCGATGCTTCCGTTGACAACGGCATAGCCTGCGATCTTCGTATAGATGGAGTTCGCCGTATCGGAGTTGTAGCCACTACGTCCACTCGTGTCGGCATGGACCAGGAAGGCGTCATGTCCGATCGGCAATTCGTAATCGAAGCCCAGTGACCCGGCCCATTTGGAGAGGCCTGCCAACGGCAGACCCGTTAGAACGTAGGCGCCCGGCACGTCGGGGTTTCCGCGAGGATTCGAGGTCTTGATGGCAAGGTTGGCAGGTGCAGTGAATGGCTGGCATCCGCCGGCAGCATTCGGGTTCTGCCACTCGAGCGGGCAGGGACCCTTGGGGTAGTCCGTGTACTTGCCATCGGCATAAGCGAACGATGCGCGCAACGTGAATCCCCTGAAGAGCAGGGCCGCGAAGTCTCCCTCGACGCCTTTTACCCGCACTTCGGGGATATTCGCCGGATAGGTGCGCAAGGCCGCCGTCTCAGTGCTGGACGTGATGTTGGCTTGATAGTTCCGCACCTCGGTGTGATACGCGGTGAGGTTAAATGTGGCGCGACCGTCCCACCATGCGGTTTTCAAACCCGTCTCCCACGTCCTGTTTATTTCGTCCTTGATCACCGCGGTAGCCAGCGCCGGATTGTTAGCGGCATCCAGAGGCAGGCCGGACATGTTGAGACCACCGGATTTGTATCCGTACGCGTAACTCACGTAACCCATCACGTTGTCGTAGAACTGGTAGGCCAGGTTGGCCCGTCCGGACGGGTTACCGCCGCTATCCGAGGCGCTGTAACTCTGTGGGCGAAAGAGTGAGAGCTTCGCGTTGTCCTGCACGGAGCCAGGCGCGGTGGGAAGGCCGCCGGACACCGTGGTCGAATAGGTACCGTTCTTGTCTTCGTAGGTATAGCGCAGGCCAAGCGTTGCGGTCAGGCGATCGGTGAACTTGTAGTTCGCCTCACCAAAGGCGGCATAGCTCTTCATTCGGTAGTGTGAGTTCCCGAACTGGCCGTAGCCGTCTGCGAGTGCATCGGGCATGCCGGGGAAGCTCGTGGTGCTGACCAACCAGTATGTGGCCGCCGGACCATAAATACTGATCGGCTTGCCGTTGATCTCCTGCGTGTAGAAGTAAAGACCGCCCACGTAGCTGAAGGGGCCGTCCCCGTTGGAGGCCACGCGGAACTCCTGGCTGTACTGGTCCTGGCGCGAGGGGATGCGCTGGACCGTTTGAATGGGGACGCCGATGTAGTCACGGTCGTTGGCGACATCCCATTTCCAGTAACGCCAGGCGGAGATCGAGGTCAGCGTTACGGCCCCCACGTTCCAGTCGGCATTCAGGGATACGCCGCCGTCCTGCGTATCGATATGCAGGGGGGCATCGATGTCGGTCAGTCGATCATAGACATTGCGGCTCGGCGGCGCATACGCCGGGAAGCCGTGAGCGGGCAGGTTGGCAGCGAGCCCGTTGAACTGCCGCGCTGCGCCACGCAGACTGCTTCCGACGCGCAGGTAGTTCTGCGTGCAGCAGTCCGAATCCAGATTGGAGACATCGCCAATCAGCCTTACATTCAAATCATCGTCCGGCTTGAACAGCAACTGGCCGCGCAGGGCGTAGTTGTTGATGGCGTTCTCGTCCTTGCCGGTGGTGACGTTGTGGAGCGAGCCATCCTTCTCGGTGAACTGAGCCGAAAAGCGGCCGGCCACGGTCTGGCTCAGCGGACCGGATACGGTTCCCTTGGCCTGGAGAAATCCCTGCTCGCCATACGAAATCTCGCCGCTTCCCTCCGGCGTGAAGGTGGGTGCGCGGCTGGTGATATTGATGGCGCCGGCCGTCGTGTTCTTGCCGAACAGGGTGCCCTGTGGTCCACGGAGTACTTCGATGCGATCGATATCGGTGAAATCGAAGGCCGCCGTTGCCGGACGACCGTGATAGACCCCATCCACATAGAAGCCGACACCCGGCTCGATGCCATCGTTCGCTGCGCTTACCGACAGCGTGTTCGATCCGAGGCCGCGGATCGTATAAGCCGTGTTACGCGGGTTGGCGGAGTTGTAGTAAAGCGAAGGGACCAACTGGCTGAGCTGTTGGGTGTTGACCGTATACGAGCGGTCGAGCCATTCGCCGTTCACTACCGAAACCGCCATGGGAACCTTTTGCAGGTCCTCCTCGCGCTGGCGGGCGGTGACGGTAACGCTATCCAGCGTCGTGACTTCCTTCTTGTCATCGACCGCCATGGGAGCCTCGGTCGCCGTTTCGGCGGAGGCGGCAAACACGGGACAGAACAGCGCCACAGCGCCGAGAACGAGCCGATGCATGGTGTCTCCCCTGACCGCAATATAAAGTGGACTATATAGCGAAATTTCGAGGCTACAAGATGGGGCCCGGCGTGGCCTGTAGATTCCGACCCTGGGTTTGGACGCGCCGCCCGCAGGGCCGCGCTAGACTGGCCCGGTCTAATAGAACGGTAACGCCATGCTCCAGTATGAAGGCTCCCTGTGGCTCTCCGACGGCGGCCGGCGCTGGGGCGGACAGGACCGCGTCGAGCTCCTGTCCCAGATCGCACAGACCGGGTCGATCACCGCCGCCGCGAAGGCTGTGGGCATGAGCTACAAGGGCGCATGGGACGCGGTCGAGGCCATGAACAACCTGGCGGGCGAGCCGCTTGTGTTGCGAGTAACGGGTGGCAAGGGCGGCGGAGGGGCCAGGCTTACCGAGCGGGCCACGCGTCTTATCGCTTCCTTCCGCAGCATCGAGTCGGCTCACCGCCAGTTCGTCGAGCATCTTGCATCGCTTGGCGACCAGGCAACCGACGACATTCATCTTCTGAGGCACCTGACCATGCGAACCAGTGCGAGGAACCAGCTTGCCGGGGTCGTCGATCACGTCCAGCAGGGCGCGGTCAACGACAGCATCGCCATCCGGACCACGGGCGGCGCCACCCTCATCGCGACCGTGACCCGTGAGAGCACGGATAGCCTCGCGCTGGCTCCTGGACGGCCGGTCATCGCCCTGATCAAGGCGAGTTGGGTGATGCTCAGGCTGCCCGGGGAAGGGCGGTTGTCCGCCTCGAATCAACTGCCCGGGAAGGTAGATCGGATCCATCCCGGCGCGGTCAACACCGAGGTCACGGTCGCTATCGAGGGGGGCGGAACGATCACGTCGATCGTCACCAAGGACAGCGCTCAGAGCCTGGGTCTTGTCGAGGGCATGGATGTGCTGGCCATCTTCGATGCCGCTTCGGTCATCGTCGGCGTTACTGACTGAGGCTGTCGCGCGTGCCCAGCGTTGCGGCAGTACTTACTTACAGCTTTCGGCTTATAGACAGATTTGCGCTTCAGTAATAAGTAGAAGGCTTCAGGTAGAGAGAGCCGACTATGGAACAGGACAGCGCTGCTCAATCAGCGATTCGCAAGCTCGAGGAGTTCTATATCGGACTCCCGCCCGATGAACGAAAGGTCATCGGCCTCATCATCAGCTCCACCTTGCAGCGTGCCGCCCGAGCGCAGGCGGAGAGAGACTGGCTCGTGGCCGCCGAGGTCTTGTTGCAGGTCGTCACCCCCCGGGACGCGCCGACCATCGTGGCCGAACTGGGTTCTTTCGTCGCAGGTCAGCTCGCCCCGCAAGCATCGGACAAGCGACCCCTCGAGTGACCAGCGGTGCGCGGGTCGATCCGCCTGTGTGTCACGCTTGCGATCGAATCGACATTGATTTCGTCCTTGCGTCAGGCCTGGTCGTTTCCGACTACGGGTTCGATCGCGCCGTTGAGGTGCGCGCGGCATCCGAGCCCACGCCGGACACGGCGTGGATGCTGACACCAGGTGTCAGTACGCATCTGAAGGGAAATACCCTCACCCTATCGTTTGATCGGTTTCCCGATGAGGTCTCCGAGGAGAACAGCCGGATCTCCGTGACGCGGACCCGACGAACGATCCACGTGGATTTCGATGAAACCCTCTTGACCTTTCTTGTCGAAAGACTGAGGTCGGGGCTAACGCTCGAGAGGATGAACATCGATGTCCCTGCGCATAGCCGCGCCGTCATGCATGACATCGTCGCATGCCTGATCGGATGGGACGCGGTCGTTGAGACTTCCGAAATACGTTCGCGTCTGGCTCACGAGTGGTCGATGCGAGGGGGAAGGGGGCGTGCCCGGATGTCTGCGTCGGAGGTGGAAGCACTCACGTTCAGCTCGAGAGTGCATGACGACGGCCACGCCGCGCACGTGCCTCTTTCCCCACCTCGCACCTTCCCGTGCGATTCGCTTTCGCGGGTTCTCCGGCAGCGGCGTTCTCCTACCCGCTACGACGCGTCACCGATATCACTAGACCAGTTGGGCCAGCTGCTTGGCGCCGCATGTGGCGTGACGGGCGAGCTGACGATGACCGATCGGCGACGTTCGCTGCGTGCCTATCCCTCTCCGGGCGCTCTCTATGCGGTGGACGCATACGTCATGCCCACGAGGGTCGACGGACTTGCTGGCGGCGTCTTCCGCTACGATCCCGAGCGACACGCACTCGCAACAGTGCATAGCCGGCAGATTGACCCTGCCTCATTCTGCCTGCCCGACACGCGATCCGTCGTGCATGGCATTGCGGTCTTCATAGCGCTGACAATGTTTCTCCCGCGGGCTACGCGCAAGTATGGCGATGTGTCTTACCGCATCCTCGTTGCCGAGGCAGGATGTATCGCGGAAAACCTGATTCTCGTCGCTCATGCCCTGGGACTCCGGGCAGGCCCTTTCACTGGCGTGTTCGACATTCTCGTCGATCGCGCCATCGGCCTGAACGACAGCGAAGATCGGTTTGTCGTGGGCGTTCTCATCGGGCGTGAGGAGAATCCATCGTGAAGGGACCACCTGTATATACGGGAGTCATGAAGGAGGACACGGACCCGGCAGCGTGGGAGGCACATGGGGCAGCGGCTCTGATCGACCCCTTGACGGTCGCCTCAGGTGAGCTGGCTGTCGTACGCGAGGGAGGTAAGGTGCAATGTGTCGCGTGCGCTCACCGGTGCGTCATCCCCGAAGGAAGGCGAGGGGTCTGCAGGGTGCGTTACAACAGCGCGGGTTCGCTACATGTGCCATGGAACTATGCCGGCAGCCTGCAGATAAACCCGATCGAGCAAGCCCCGTTCATGCATGCCCATGCCGGTGAGGACGTCCTCACCATCGGCATGTTGGGGTGCAATCTCCGCTGCGCCTATTGCCAGAACTGGCACCTTTCCCAGGTACTCCGCGATGCCGACTCACCGGAGTTACCGACGGTGATGACCGCTCGCGACATCGTCGCCACGGCCGTCAATCGTGGGATTCGCGTCATCCTTAGCTCGCTCAACGAACCGCTGATCACCGCCGAGTGGATCGCGGAGGTGTTTCGCCAGGCGAAGGCGGCCGGAATCACGACAGGCATCGTTTCCAGCGGATACGGCACGGCCGAGGTACTGGACTTCCTCCGTCCACATGTCGACCTGGTCAAGATCGACCTGAAGACGATGTCGCCAAAGCAATACCGGACACTGGGCGCGCATCTGGAAAATGTCCTGGAAACCATTCGTATGGTGAAGGAACGGGGATTCTGGCTGGAGATTGTCACGCTCGTCGTTCCCGGTTGGAACGACTCCGAGGACGAGCTCCGTCGCGCGGCACGCGCGATCGCCTCGGTCTCGACGGATATCCCCTGGATCCTGTGGAACTTCCACCGCGACTACCGCATGCGCGACCCGGAGGACGCTGGACCGAAGGATGTCGTCCGCGCCGCTTCCCTTGGGCGGGAGGAAGGCCTTCGCTTTACCTATGCAGGGGTGCAGCCCGGTCGCGTCGGGAAATTTGAACAGACCCGCTGCCCGACGTGCGACGCGGTTCTCGTAGACCGCATCGGGTACCAGCTGACGGGCTATGCGATCGATTCAGAGGGAAGGTGCGCTGCATGCGGTACTAGCGTGCCCGGACGTTGGGCGCCTTACGGTGCAGTCACGAGACCGGCGGGTCTGTGGTTCGAGCGACGTCCCCTGCGCTTCGCATGAAATAGAGGCATTGACGGATGCGGATCGAAGTGAATGCGAATGAGCGCGATGCTCATAAGCTCGCCAGCGGGACGCTGAAGGCGGCGATAGAAGCGATCGAGGTGAACGGCTATGTCGTGCTCGGTGGCGTCATCGGCTTCGCCGCGCTTGACGGGATGAGGGCAAAGCTTGCCGATGATACGGCCGAGTTGCTCCGTCGAATCGATCGGGACCATGCCAGCCACTTTTCGGGGCACCTGTCTCAGCCGATGCCAACGTCTCATGAATTCATCTACAGCGAGGTGGTCACGAACCCTCTGGTGATACAGGTCACCGCCGCGATGCTTGGTGCGGGTGTGCACAACCATTTCTACAACTGCAATACCAACCTGCCGGGTAGTGCAAGGCAGGCCCTGCACCGGGATGCTCCCCACCTGGGACGCGATCCGATCCACCCGACGACATCGATCGTCGTCAACGTGTGTCCGATCGACGTGGATGAGCTGAACGGCGCGACCGAGCTCTGGCCGGGTACGCATCGAATCGAGGGTGGGACCGGCGTGACAGCGGATGCCGAGGCAGCGCGGCGCGCCCTGACACCACCCGTGCGTGCGGTTACCGTCAAGGGCGACGTAGTGCTGCGCGACCCCCGACTGTGGCACCGAGGCATGCCGAATACGACCGCTGAGCCCAGGCACATGGTCGCCATGGTGCACAGCATCTGGTGCTACATGCGTGAGGTCGCCATCCCGGTGACACGTGGAGCACTGCATTCTTTCGATGACAACGTGTTGAGGACCGGGGTCGCGCTCGTTCCCGACGAATACGACTATCTTGGCGTCACCTACTGAAAGATCGCTGACTGTCGTCACGTCGACGATGCAACCTTTTACGGCAGCCGTCATTCGACGAGTTCCGGTTTCAGCTATCACATCTCCTTATGCCTCCTATACCGAGCAACGATTTCAGCTCGGTGGGGGTCTGGCCGAGAATGTCCGTTCGATTGATGACGTGAAACACAACCGTCATATCCATTGATCGTGTCTATTGAAGCCGTAGGAAAAAACGATGGCCAAGTCGAGCAGTCAGAAGTTCATCGCACGAAATCGCGCCCCGCGCGTCCAGATCGAATACGACGTAGAGCTCTACGGCGCCCAGAAGAAGGTGAGCATTCCCTTCGTGATGGGTGTCATGACCGACCTCTCCGGTGCGAGCGCCGGCGACCTGCCGCCGGTCGAGGAGCGCAAGGCGCTCGAGATCGACGTCGACAACTTCAACGATCGCCTTGAATCGATCCGGCCCACGGTGTCGTTCAATGTCCCCAACACGCTCACCGGCGAGGGCAACCTGGCCGTCGAGATGCGTTTCGGCCACCTGGACGATTTTTCACCGGCGGCCATTGCCCGCCATGTCGAACCGCTGGCAAAGCTCCTCGAGGCACGCACGCAGCTGGCCAACCTGGGCACGTACCTGGACGGTAAAGCCGGTGCCGAGAAGCTGATCGCCCAGGCGATCCAGGACCCTTCGCTACTGGCGGCGCTTGCCGCGACGCGTCCGGCCACCACCGGCACGAAGGAGGACTGACCGATGGCGACCACGCAGACCCAGGCCGCCGAGGCCCTCGTCGAAACCACCGAGGGTGGTGATTTCGCCGCCTTGCTCAACAAGGAATTCCGCCCGAAGAGTGAGCGCGCTCGTGCCGAGGTCGAATCCGCCGTCCGCACGCTGGCCGAGCAGGTGCTCGACCGCGCGGATATCGTTTCCGACGACGTCACGCAGACGATCAACGCCTATATCGCCGAGATCGATCGCAAGCTCAGCGAGCAGGTGAACCTGATCCTTCATCACCCGGACTTCCAGAAGCTGGAAGGGGCGTGGCGCGGGTTGCACCACCTGGTGTCCAACACCGAGACGGATCCGCAACTGAAGATCCGCGTGATGAACCTCTCCAAGAACGACCTCGGTCGCACGCTCAAGCGCTACAAGGGCACGGCCTGGGACCAGAGCCCTATCTTCAAGAAGGTGTACGAAGAGGAGTACGGCCAGCTCGGCGGCGAACCCTATGGCTGCCTGATTGGCGATTACTACTTCGATCACGGCCCGCAGGATGTCGAGCTGCTGCGCGGCATGGCCCAGGTAGCCGCAGCTTCGCATGCGCCCTTCATCGCCGCCGCCGCGCCGGGCCTGCTCGGTATGGACGGCTGGGGCGAACTCGCCAACCCGCGCGATCTGGCCAAGATCTATTCGACGCCCGACTACGCCGCATGGCGCTCACTGCGTGACAGCGAAGACGCGAAGTACGTGGCGTTGACGATGCCTCGCACGCTGTCGCGACTGCCATACGGTGCCAAGACCGACCCGGTGGAAGAGTTCGACTTCGAAGAAGACACCAGCGGCGCCGACTCTACCAAGTACACCTGGCAGAACGCCGCCTATGCCATGGGCGTCAACATCAACCGCTCGTTCAAGCAGTACGGCTGGTGCACGCGCATTCGCGGCGTGGAGTCGGGTGGCACGGTGGACAACCTGCCGGCGCATGTCTTCCCGACCGATGACGGCGGCGTGGACATGAAGTGCCCGACCGAGATCGCGATCACGGACCGCCGCTCGGCGGAGCTGGACAAGATGGGCCTGATGCCCGTCGTGCACCGGAAGAACTCCGACATGGCGGCCTTCATCGGCGCGCAGTCGCTGGCACGTCCGGAGGAGTACGACGATCCGGATGCGACGGCCAACGCGGCACTGAGCGCGCGCCTGCCTTACATGTTCGCCTGCTCGCGGTTCGCCCATTACCTCAAGTGCATCGTGCGGGACAAGATCGGCTCGTTCAGCACACGCGAGCAGATGCAGGACTGGCTCACCCGCTGGATCCTCAACTACGTCGATGGCGATCCGGTCAATTCCAACGAAGAGACCAAGGCGCGCAAGCCGCTCGCCGCGGCGCAGGTGGTGGTCGAGGAAGTGGAGGGTAACCCCGGTTATTACACCTCCAAGTTCTACCTCAAGCCGCACTACCAGCTCGAAGGCCTCACGGTCTCGCTGCGCCTGGTTGCCCGCCTGCCGTCCGGCAAGGCTGCCTGAGTCCTTCACTAATTACGCGTCAAACGAGGAAAAGCGTTCATGGCTTTCGACATGCATCTCAAGTTCGGCCCCGGTCAGGTAAAGATCGAGGGAGCTTCCAACCACGCCAAGCACAAGGACCAGGTGCCGATCATCGCGTGGTCGTGGGGTGCCAGTAACTCGGGCAACCTGCATACCGGTGCGGGCTATGCGTCCGGCGGCAAGGCCAACGTGCAGGACATCACGATCACCAAGTTCGTCGACTCCTGCTCGAACGCACTGCTCAATGCCGTGTGCACCGGCGCCCGTGTCGACAGCGCCACGCTCTATGTCACCAACGCCACCGGCGAGCAGACCGACTTCGTTACCATCGAACTGACCGAAGGCGTGATGATCACCTCCGTATCCACCGGCGGCAGCGGTGGCGATGAGCGCCTGACCGAGAACATCACCCTGCATTTCGGCAAGTTCAAGTACTCGTTCCAGCCCCAGGACGACAAGGGCAAGGCGACGGGCGGCACCAAGGACTTCACCTACGACATGCAGCAGGTGAAGGGCACGGCCTGAGCGCAGCATGGCTGAGCTGACCACCCAGGAGCGACTGCAGCCTTCGTTGCTGGATCGGTTGCGCGACGACGAACCCCACGTCGCGCAGGAGAGCCGGGACAAGCGCGTCATCACGGCGGCGCGCCTGCGCGAGTTCGTCGTGCGTGACCTGGGCTGGTTGTTCAACTGTACGCGGCACTGGTCGGCTGAAGAACTGGCTGGGTTGCCGTATGTCGAGGCTTCGGTGCTCGACTACGGCATCCCGGACCTGACCGGCGCGGCCATCGCGGGCATGGATACCGAGGTGCTTCGCCAACGCATTCGCTCGGCTATCGCGAGCTTCGAGCCCCGGCTCGATCCGGCCACGCTGCACGTCGATGTACGAGCCGATACCGCACGCATGGACCGCCTGACGCTGTCCTTCAGCATCGAAGCGACGATGTGGGCGCAGCCGTTGCCCCTCAACCTCTACCTGAAGACCGAGGTCGACCTGGAAACCGCACGTTTCAGTGTTTTCGACGGCCTCGGCTGAGCCCATGGATCCCAGACTCCTCCGCTATTACAACCAGGAACTCCAGCACGTCCGTGAAACGGGCGCCGAGTTCGCCAGCGCGTATCCCAAGATCGCCGGCCGCCTGGGCATGGAGGGTATGGAGTGCGCGGATCCCTATGTGGAACGCCTCCTGGAAGGCTTTGCCTTCCTGTCCGCACGCGTGCAGATGAAGCTGGATGCACAGCATCCTGTCTTCACCCAGCACCTGTTGCGCATGCTTTATCCGCAGTATCTCGCGCCGGTGCCGTCGATGACGGTGGTCGAGATGTCGCCGGACAGTGGCGAGTCCCTGCCGGGTGAAGGGCATCTCGTGCCGCGCGGTACGGCGCTGCGCAGCCAGATCGGTTTCGGTGAACGCACGGCCTGCGAATACCGCACGGCGCACGCGGTGAACCTGCTGCCGTTATCGCTTGACGAGGCACGTTATTTTTCCAGTCCTGCGGCGGTCGCGGCGGCGGGGCTGGTCGTTCCGCCAGGTTGCAGCCCGCGCGCCGCGCTGCGCCTGCGCTTCAAACTGGGCGCCGGGGTCCAGTTGGACGCGCTGTCGTTCGATGAGCTGCCCGTGTTCTTTGCCGGTACGGGCGACCTTGCCAGCCTGCTGTACGAACAGGTGCTGGCTAACGGCATGGGCTTCTCCGTCGTCGCAGGCGATGCCGTCCGGCACGCCACGCAGGCGAGCATCGAGCCGCGAGGTTTCACCGACGCCGAGGCGCTCCTGCCGGTGAGCGATCGCTCGTTCAGCGGGTACCGCCTGCTGCAGGAATACTTCGCCTGTCCGCAGCGGTTCCAGTTCGCCGCGTTCACCGGGCTGCGCCGTCTCCTTCCGCGTTCGGGTGCGACTGTGTTCGACATCGTGGTCTGGCTGGACCGTGCCGTGCCACGCCTGGACAACGCGGTGGATGCGTCGTACGTGCGCCTTTTCTGCACGCCGGCGATCAATCTTTTTCCGCGACGGTCCGACCGGATTCACCTTCGCGCGGGTGCCGCCGAGTATCACGTGCTAGCCGACCGTACCCGTCCGATGGACTTCGAGGTGATCGACGTCGAGGATGTGCAGGGATTTGGCGACAGCCAGGAGCCCGAGCAGACCTTCTTCCCCTTCTATGGCGGCAACGCGCGGACATGGCACCAACCCGCCGCAGCGTTCTATACGCTGCGCCGCGATCCACGCGTCGCATCGCAACGGCAGCGCCGCGACGGGCCGCGTTCCAGCTATGTGGGCGGCGAGGTCTTTCTCTCGCTGGTGGATGGACGCGAGGCGCCTTATGGAAGCGGCCTGCGCCAGCTTGGCATGCGCTTGTTGTGCAGCAACCGTGACCTGCCGCTGCATATGCCGGTGGGCAAAGGCGCCACGGATTTCATGCTCGACACCGACGCACCCGTGCGTTCGATCCGCTGCCTGGCAGGACCGACGCGTCCGCGCGCCGCCATGGCAGACGGGCAGGGTGCGTGGAAACTGATCAGTCACCTGCAACTGAACTACCTCTCCCTGCTGGAGCACGACGATGGCGCAGCGGCGCTTCGCGAGATGCTGCTGCTCTATAGCGATGAATACGACGCGTCCTCGCGTCGTCTGATCGAGGGGCTGCGCGATGTTCGCTCGGCACCCATCGTGCGGCGTCTTCCTATCGAGGGTCCGGTTACTTATGGCCGTGGCCTCGAGATCCGCCTGACCTGCGAGGACCAGGCCTTCGAAGGCACGGGCGCCTTCCTGTTCGGCTCGGTCATGCAGAACTTCTTCGCGCGGTACGTCTCGCTGAACTCCTTCACCGAGACCGTGCTGCATACCCATGAACGCAACGAGGTGGCACGGTGGACGGCTCGCTCCGGCACGCGCCCGATCCTGTAGGGCTGCTCGACGCGCTGCGTGCCGACCCGTCGTCGTTCGACTGGTTCGAGGCGTTGCGGCGGGTCGAGTGCGTCTATGCGGACCACCCGCGGCTCGGCCATTCCGTGCGGCCGGCGGACGACCCGGTGCGCCTCGCGCACACGCCGTCGCTCGGTTTCGCCTCGCGAACGATCGATCGCGTCGAGACCGGTGGCAAGCGACCGCCGCGAATCCACAGCCTGATGCTGGGCTTGTGGGGTCCGAACGGCGCTTTGCCGCTGCACCTCACCGAGTACACGCTGGAACGCGAGCGACTTGCGCGCGACCGCACGTTTACCGCATTCGCCGATGTGTTCCATCACCGCATGCTCAGCCTGTTTTATCGGGCCTGGGCCGATGCGCAGCCGACCGTACAAATGGATCGGCCCGAAGAAGATGCCTTCGCGCATTTCCTCGGCGCGCTGGTGGGCATCGACAGTCCGTCGCTGTCCGGCCGCGACGCGCTGCCTGACCGGTTCCGCCGCTATATGGCGGGGCGCATCGTCGCCCAGGCCAGGAATGCCGAGGGACTCGTCGCCCTGCTTACCGCCTTCTTCGCCGTGCCCGTGCATCTGGAGGAATTCGCAGTGGCGTGGTTGACGCTGCCCGATGACGGACGGCTACGCATGGGCGCTGCCATGGCCGGCCTCGGTACGACGGCGGTGCTGGGCGCTGCCGTGCGTGGCGCTCAGCAGCGCTTTCGTATCCGGCTGGGGCCGATGGCGTTTACCGACTACCGGCACTTCCTGCCCGGCGGAGACGCCCTGGGTGAGTTGCTCGCCGCCGTGCGCTTCTACGTAGGCGACGGGCTCGACTGGGATGTCCAACTGGTATTGCGTCGCGACGAGGTGCCTCTGACGCACCTGGGTCGCGGCGGCCGCATGGGCCTGTCCACGTGGATGGGCCGGTTCGCCGGCCCGGACGACGCCGACGACCTCGTACTTCAACCCCTTTCCCTTTCGAATCGATCGAGGACGCCATCGTGACCGACATCAGCCGTACCGCTCTGTTCGGCAAGCTCAATGCCGTGGCCTACAAGGCCATCGAGGGCGCCACTGTCGCCTGCCGCCTGCGCGGGCACCGTGAGGTCGAGCTCGTCCACTGGCTGCAGCAGATCCTGCAGATGGGCGATTCCGATCTGCACCGTATCGTCCGCCACGTGGGCATCGACCCCTCGCGCCTCGCGCGAGACGTCGACGATGCGCTGGAGCGCTTGCCAGGCGGTGCTTCCGCGGTCAGCGACCTGTCCGCCGATATCGAGGAGGCCGTGGAGCGTGCCTGGGTCTACGCCACGCTGAGTTTTGGCGAGGCGCAGGTGCGCACGGGTTACCTTCTCGCCGGTATCGTGCGCACGCGTCGCCTGCGCCACGTACTGAGCGAGATATCGGACGAGTTCGCAAAGGTGCGCGCAGAAGGGCTGGTCGAGGAGCTTCCCGGCATGATCGCGGGCTCGCCCGAAGAGCGACTCGCCGCGTCCGATGGGTTCCGCATGGGTGACGCTGGCCGAACCGAGGGCGATGCGCCTGCACCGGCGCAGCTGGGCAAGCGCGACGGTCTGCAGCGCTACACCGTCGACCTCACCGCGCAGGCGCGCGAGGGAAAGATCGATCCCGTCGTCGGTCGTGACGACGAGATCCGTCAGGTGGTCGACATCCTCATGCGTCGTCGTCAGAACAACCCCATGCTGGTGGGCGAGGCCGGTGTCGGCAAGACCGCGGTGGCCGAAGGTCTCGCACAGCGCATCGTGGCCGGCGACGTGCCGCCTGCGTTGCGTGATGTGGAATTGCGAGCGCTCGACGTGGGCCTGCTACAGGCTGGCGCGAGCATGAAGGGCGAGTTCGAGAGCCGCCTGCGTCAGGTGATCGACGAGGTGCAGGCGTCGGCGACGCCGGTCATCCTGTTCATCGACGAGGCGCACACGCTGGTCGGAGCCGGTGGCGCAGCCGGCACCGGCGATGCCGCCAACCTGCTGAAACCCGCCCTCGCGCGCGGCAGTCTGCGCACGATCGGCGCCACCACCTGGGCCGAATACAAAAAGCACATCGAGAAAGATCCAGCTTTGACCCGGCGATTCCAGACCGTGCAGGTCGGCGAGCCGGACGAGGCGAAGGCGGTGCTGATGCTTCGCACGGTAGCCGGGGTGATGGAAACCCATCACGGTGTGCAGGTTCTCGATGAGGCGATCGAGGCGGCCGTGCGGCTGTCGCATCGCTACATTCCCGCGCGCCAACTGCCCGACAAGGGCGTGAGCCTGCTCGATACCGCATGCGCACGCGTGGCGGTCAGCCACCATGCCGTGCCGGCGCGCGTCGCCGATGCCCGCCGCCGTATCGAGGCACTCGAGGTCGAGCGCGACATCGTCGATCGTGAGAGTGCGGTGGGCATCGACACGCTGGAACGCAAGAGCACCGTCGAAGCGGCACGGGTGGTTGAAGTGCAGCGGCTTGCCGAGCTGGAAGAGGCGTGGGCTCTGGAGAGCGGTCTGGTCGAGGGCATTCTGGACCTGCGCGCACGGCTGCGTGATACCGCAGCGCCGATCGACGAAACCGGAACCGAGCTGGAAAGGGCTGCGCGAAGCGAAGCAATGCCCAGCGCCTTGAGTGGTGAGGAACGCGAGGCCATGCTCGTCGAGTTGCGGGCCTTGCAGGCGGCGCTGGCGGAGCGACAGGGCGATTCCCCGCTGATCCTGCCTGCCGTCGACCAGCAGGCGGTCGCGTCCGTGGTTGCCGACTGGACCGGCATTCCCGTCGGCCGGATGGTTCGCAGCGAACTGGAAACGGTGATGAACCTGGCCGCCTTGATGAGCCAGCGGGTGATCGGCCAGGACCACGCCATGGAAATGATCGCCAAGCGCGTACAGACCTCGCGCGCTGGCCTGGACAACCCCGACAAGCCGATCGGCGTCTTCATGCTCGCCGGTACATCGGGTGTCGGCAAGACCGAAACGGCGCTTGCGCTGGCAGAGACGCTTTATGGCGGCGAGCACAACCTCATCACCATCAACATGAGCGAGTTCCAGGAAGCGCATACCGTTTCCACACTCAAGGGTGCACCACCCGGGTACGTCGGTTACGGCGAAGGGGGCGTGCTGACCGAAGCGGTGCGTCGTCGTCCCTATTCGGTGGTGCTGCTGGACGAGGTGGAGAAAGCCCACCCGGATGTCCACGAGATCTTCTTCCAGGTGTTCGACAAGGGCGTCATGGAGGATGGGGAAGGGCGGCGCATCGACTTCCGCAACACCCTCATCCTGCTCACGACCAATGCGGGCACCGAAACGATCGAACGCCTTTGCGCCGACCCTGCCCGCATGCCGGCGGTCGACGCGATGGCGGCCGCGCTGCGTGCACCCCTGCTGGAGATCTTTCCGCCTGCGCTGCTCGGACGCCTGGTCGCCGTGCCGTACTACCCACTAAGCCAGCGGATGCTCGGCGAGATCGTGCGCCTGCAATTGCGACGCATCAAGCAACGCGTCGAACATCGTTACCGCATCCCTTTCGAATGCACCGATGCAGCGATGTCGCTCGTCGTCAGCCGCTGCACCGAGAGCGAAAGCGGCGGCCGGATGATCGACGCGATCCTGACCAACACGATGCTTCCGGCGATCAGCCGTGAACTGCTCATGCGAACGATCCAGGGTGATGCGGTGGAGCACGTCGTCGTCGATGCCGTGGAGGACGGGTTTACCTATCGCTTCGAGCTGACCAGTGCCCTACCAGAACTGATGGAGTAAGTACCTTGCACCTCATACCTTTTCTCCAGAACGAAGCGGACGCCGTGAACGGACTGGTCCTGGACTTCGCGCTACTGAAGCGCTGGGAGAGCGCGAACGCCGGCGACATCGCGGCCCGCGACAAGTCGACCCTGCGCAACCTTATCGAGAGCTACGAGAAGTCATGCGATCGTCACTATGGGGCGGTGCACGTCACCGTTGCGAACGTGGCTAACGCTGGTGCGCTGTCGATCGCGGTAACCACACGTGCTTTTACCAGTGACGCCGGAGGCAACAAATACGATGCCGTCTTCCGCCGGGTGATGCATTCAGCGCTGGCGATGGGCATCAACATGGCTCAAACGCCTTATCCCGCATGCAATCACTATCACGAGGCAGATGCCGTGGAAGTGACCGAGGGATTCTCGAGGGGATTCCTCGTCAAGCACGTGTCCGACAACAATCTCGGCGACCGTGCGGGCAAGCGCATGGCGGAGATTCGTGCGGACCCCGTCGATGTCTTCGGGCAGGGCAACGTCGGCTACTTCGGCAATGCTGCGCCCGCCAGTAGTTTGCTCGAGAAAGCATCGGCCGCAAGATTCAAGGCCGAAGTGCGTCGCAGGCAGGCGGAGTTTACTCAGACTTACGAGGCGGCTTCGCGCTATTTCGCGAAACAGTCCGTGGACAGGCAGAACCGTATCCTGGCGCAGCTCAACGGGTTTCGCTTGATCGATGGCATCGTCTTCGTCAGTACCGAGAAGTACACGCTGCACAGCTTTCAGATTGCGCAGGGCGTGGTGCAGAAAGGTGGCGGGGAAGAAAACAGTTACGTCAGTTTTGGCGTGTCATGCGATGCCGAAGGCACAGGCTGGGCCGTCCACCATCTGGTCGGCACGAACGCCAATCGCCTTCCAAACGTAGGCGGCGTCGCTGCCACCCTGGCGAACGGCGGATTGGACGGCTGCACCACGTTTCAGTCGCCGCTGGTCTGATCCAGAGGAAACAGATCCAGTGGCAACTCGACTTTCCCGCGAAGAGTGGCTTGCCCTTGGCGCGTCGCGCCTGAAGGGCCGGCTGGCACGGCATATCCATAACCGACCCAACCTGGCCTGACGGAGATTTTGCCTTGGCACACGCCATCACGCTCGCATCCTCGGCCGGAAACGACCTGCTCTTCGCCAACATGACGGCGACCGAAGCGCTGGGCCGCTTGTCCACGTTCCGCATCGAGGCCGTCAGCAAGAACGTGTCGGTGGACCTGCGCGTGCTGCTGGGGACGCCGATGACGGTAACGGTCACCACGCCGCAGGGCTATGTCCGCTACTACAACGGCATCGTGACCGATGCCGAGCAGGGCGCATTCGTACAGATCGAGAACGTGCGTTACGCCGTCTACGCGTTCGTCGTCGTGCCCAAGCCCTGGCTGCTGCGCCAGACCGCCGATTGCCGCATCTACAAGGGCAAGTCGGTGCCGCAGATCGTGCGCGAGGTGCTCTCGGAGTTCGGCTATGGCGATGTCCGGCTCAGCCTCACGGCGAACTATACGGCGCGCGAGTACTGCGTGCAGTACCGCGAAAGCTACTTCGACTTCATCAGCCGGCTGATGGAGCAGGAGGGCATCTATTACTTCTTCATCCACGCGAAGGGAAGTCACACGATGGTGTTGGCCGATGCGCTGGGCGCCCACACCACGGTGCCGACCTTCGAGACGATTCCCTATGCGCCGCCGACCGAGCGGGGCCATCGCATGAAGGCCTCGATCAGTGACTGGACGACGGTGCGAACAGTGAATCCGACCCGCGTGAGCCTGGACGATTACGACTACCAGCGCCCACGTGCCTCCTTCCTGGCTAACGAACCGCTGCCGGACAGTGCGGATGCGCATGGCATATCGGGCCTGGACATCTATGACTATCCCTATGGATCCGTCGGCTATGAGCAGCAGGTGGCGGACGGACAGCGCTTTGCCCGGGTACGTGTGGAGGCGCTGAATGTGGAACAGGCCACCTCGTCGGGCTTTACCGATGCTGTCGGCCTGGCTACCGGCGCCTTGTTTCGCCTGAAGGATTTTCCGCTTGCCGACGCCAACCAGGAGTACCTCGTGGTGTCGTCGACGACGCGGCTGGTCGAGGTGGACTACCAGGGCGGCGGGGTGGAGCCCGATCAGGACGAAGCGCCGTTCGCCTGCCACTTCCGTGCGATCCGCAGCCAGCAAGCGTTCCGTTCGGCGCAGGTCACGCCGCGTCCCGTCATCTCCGGCGTACAGACCGCCGTGGTGCATGGCCAGACCGACGAGGATATCGAGGTGGACAGCTATGGGCGCGTCCAGGTCGCGTTCTTCTGGAATCCGCCGTCGAAGCCGAAGTCGGACCAGTCCTGTCCCGTGCGTGTCGCGTCGGGCTGGGCAGGCAAGCGATGGGGCGCGCAGTTCATTCCGCGCGTCGGGCAGGAAGTGGTCGTCGGTTTTCACGACGGCAATCCGGACCGCCCCCTCATCCTGGGCAGCGTCTACAACCAGGAGCATATGCCTCCCTATGCACTGCCTGAAGACCGCACACGCAGTGGCGTGATCAGCCGCAGTCTGCGTGGCGCCTCGGGTGAGGCCAACGAGATCCGCTTTGAAGATCGCAAGGGCGCCGAGGAGCTGCTCTTCCACGCCCAGCGTGACCTGCGTCATGAAGCCGAGAACGATCATTTCTCCACCATCGACCGTGACGAGACGGAACAGGTCAAACGTGACCGTGCGCATGAGGTCGGCCGTGACGACACGTTGAAGGTGGGTCGACGTCTCCGTATCGAAGCAGGCGAGGAGATCGAACTGGTGACCGGCCTGGCACGCATCGTGATGAAGCGCACCGGCGAGATCCAGATCATGGGCACCAGGCTCGCGCTCAACGGCGCGGCGACGATCAACCTGGTTTCCGGCGGTGCGACCTCGCTTACTTCCGGCGCCGCCGTGTCCATGACGGCCGGTGCCACCGTGACCGTCAACGCCACCGCAGCCATCGCGGTGACCTCGGGCGCGGCGTTGATGCTCTCTTCCACCCTGGGTCCGGCCGTGCTGAAAGGCATGCCGCCCTTGCTGCTGTGACTTCCATGCCTCTCACGATCACGTTGGCGGCTCGCGACATGGGTGTGGGCGCGAACGCCGTCGCGCTGCTTGACGACGACATGACCGAGCGCGCAGCCATCCGCGCATTGGTCGACAACGGCGACGCCGGGGCAGCCTTGCGCCTCGCGCTTCGCCTGATGCCGCGCGGTTATGTCGTGCCGTGGCTTTGCCAGTGCGTCCGCGCCGAAGCGCTCGATGACGACGCCCTGGATGGTCTGCTGGTCGCCGAGGCATGGTTGCGTGAGCGTGGAGAGCCGCGCCGTCGCAGCGCCCTGGCGTTCGCTGCCGAGCGTGACTATGTGGGCATCGGCGCGCTGGTCGCCGCGAGCGCCGCCTGGTCGGAGGGTTTCCTGCTGGACGGCGAGGGCAGGGAGGTGTCGCCTGTCGCTCCTCAACTCATGGCCATCGTCGCCGCGGCCGCGCTGCTTACCCTTGCATCGACCTGTCCCGACTTCGACGCGCAGTGCCGCGCCTTCGTTGCCTCGGCGATGGAACTGCTTCCACCGGAGGTTTCCGAATGAATTCATCCACCGCGTCGAGCCTTGTGCTCTCGATCCTCGGCGACCATGCCGACGACGTGTCCGAACGCACGTCGGTGCGTATCGAGGGCCACGACCTGAGTATCGGCCGCGCCGAGCATTGCGACTGGGTGCTGCAGGCCCAGGGCGTTTCGCGCCAGCACGCGGTCGTGCGGCACCTCAATGGCCTTTACTTCCTCGAGGACCGAAGCACCAATGGCATGCTGCTGAACGGTACGCCTTTGCGTGGCGGTGAGCCGGTGTCCCTCAGCGATGGCGACCGGCTGCAACTGGATACGTTCGAGATCCTGGTCGCCGTGGAAATGCCACCGCAGGTCGCTGAAGACACCGCGCGGCGGCATCGTGAGGACACCTTGCGTACTTTGCGTGTATCGCAGAGGGAACCGTCCGTCGATGAGCCGCTGTCCACAGCCGCACCGTCGACGACGCAGGGTGTGTCGCCAGTGCTGATTCCCGGCGACGCCAGCGCTGTGGCCTCGCTGGATCCGCTGGCCTGGTTTCCCACGGTCATGCCGTCGTCCCCGGACGGTTTGGCACATGCCGAACCGTCCGCGCACTGGAACCATGGGTCACCGATGGTGGAGCGTTTCGATGCGCCGCACGTGGATCCCCTCGCCGTCGAGCGTCGTGGTCCTTCGGTATTGCCGGAGAATTGGGACCGTACCCGGAGCCTGTTTACCTTGCCCGCCGCGCAGGACAGTGCGGCGCCTGCCGATATCGACGTACACCTGCCACCTGTACCTGCACCTGCACCTGCAGCTGCAGCTGCACCTGAGCCGTTGTTAACGCCCGCTTCGGCTTCGGTTCCGACGCCGACGATTCCGACATCGATGCCGACCCATGTGCCGGTGTCGGCTGCGTCTTCGGGACCTACACCGGGACCTGCACCAGCACCCACTTCGACACCCGCCAACATCGAATCACTGTTCACGCTCGTCCTCGAGGGTGTGATGGACGTCTTGCGTGCCCGTGCCGAGCTGAAGAACGGCTTCCGTCTGCCGGCGACGTTGATCCAGCGTCGGGAAAACAATCCCTTGAAGTTCGCCCCCACGGGCAGCGAGGCACTGTCACGCCTCCTGGCCGCGCCCAACGAAGCCTTCCTCTCTGGCGAGGCGGCGGTGGTGGATGCGATGGACGATATCCGCCTGCACCAGGTTGCCTTGCTGACGGGCGTGCGTGCGGCGTTCGACGACCTGATGGCGCAGTTCGATCCGTCGCGTTTCGAAGACGGCCAGCCGCAACGTTCGCGTTTCGGCTTCGCCACGGGCAAGGGCCCGTGGGAACGCTATCGCGCGCATTTCCATGGCCTCGCCGCCGACCCCGAGCAACGTTTCCGTCGCCTTTTCGGCGACGAGTTCGCCCGGGCCTACGAAGACCAGCTGACGCGCGGCAAGCGCGACAGCCGCTGAACGGAACCCACCATGACCGCATTCAACAAAGTGGTGTGGAGCGAGGGTTTGTTCCTTCGCCCGCAACACATGCAGCAGCAGGACCGCTACACCGAGCGCTACGTGGAATTGCGCGCGGCGACCTTGCGTCCGCATCCCTGGGGATTCGACGAACTGGAGATTGAACGCGACCTGCTTTCGATCGGCAAGCTCGGTATCCGACGGGCACGTGGCGTGTTTCCGGATGGCACACCGTTTTCCATGCCGGACCGGGATCCGTTGCCGCCGCCTCTGGAGATCGATACGAACTGGCGTGACCAGGTTATCTACCTCAGCTTGCCTTTGCGGTCGCCATCGCAGGTGGAAAGCCTCTGGCCGGGCACGCAGGCACAAGGTCAGTTGGCGCGTTTCGCCGTGCGCGAGGTGGAAGTGAACGATGCGTCGGGCAGCACGCCGGGCATGGTGGTGCTCGAAGTCGGTGGCCTCAGCACGCGAATGAGCGCTGCGTCCCAGGCGCGCGAAGGTCTGGTCGAACTCCCCCTCGCTCATCTGGTGGAATGCCGCGCCGATCGGCGCGTCGTGCTCGACGACGGGTTCATACCCAGCGCGCTGGCCTGTCGCGCCTCCGAACGACTGACCTTGTTCCTCACCGAACTGCTTGGCCTGCTGCACCAGCGCGGCGAAGCGCTGGCCGGTCGCGTGGGCGGCACCGACCGGACGAGCACCGCTGAGCTGGCCGACTTCCTGATGCTGCAGCTGATCAATCGCTACCAGCCACAGGTGACGCATCTGGCCGAAGCGCCCTTGCTTCATCCCGAAGATCTTTACCGCCTGCTGCTTGGCCTTGCCGGTGAGATGGCGACGTTCACCTCGCCGGGCAAACGCAGTGACGTGTTTCCTCCCTACCGCCATGACCGGCTTCGCGAGAGCTTCGAGCCGTTGATCGCGGCGCTGCGCCTGAGCCTGAGCGCGGTGCTGGAGCAGACGGCTGTTCCCGTGCCGCTGCAACAGCGCAAGTACGGTGTCTGGGTGGGTACCGTGGCCGATGGCAGCTTGCTTGATAGCGCGTCCTTTGTACTGGCCGCGAAGGCCGACATCGCTTCCGCCGACATGCGTCGCCGCCTGCCGTCTCAGTCCAAGATCGGGCCGGTCGAAAAGATCCGCGACCTGGTGAACCTGCAACTGCCGGGCATCGCCGTGGCATCGCTCGCCGTCGCACCGCGGCAGATCCCGTACCACGCGGGCTACCAGTACTTCGAACTCGATAAGGCTTCGCCGATGTGGAAGACGCTGCGTACGTCCGGTGGCGTCGCACTGCACTTCGGCGACGGCTTCGACGGCCTCGCGCTGGAACTGTGGGCGGTGAGGAGCTGACCCGATGAAGCACGACGATTTCGACGCAAACCAAGGCTCGGATGCCACGATCGTGCGCCCGAGTGGCGTTCGCTCGCCGGCTCCCACGCCGATTCGGGAACGCGAGCGCCCGCCGGAGCGCGATCTGGGCCGCGTACTACAAGAATTGCCCTCGGCCGGTGGCAATCCCCTCGTGCGCGCCGCCAATCCGCTGCTGTTGCTCGCGGCGCAGCTGCGCGACAGCGCCGAGCCGCCCGATCCGACGCTGTTGCGCGACCGCGCCATCGCCTACCTGCGCCGCTTCGAGGATACGGGCGCGCGTGCCGGCATCGACGCGCAGACCGCCGTCACGGCGCGCTACGTGCTGTGCACGATGATCGACGAGGCGGTACTGGATTCACCGTGGGGCGAACAGACTGGCTGGAGCCGGCAGACCCTGCTGGTCACCTTCCACGGTGAAACGTACGGCGGTGAGAAGTTCTTCGTCATTCTCGACCGTCTGGGCCAGGACATGGTCCGCCATATCGACCTGGTGGAGATGATGTATCTCTGCCTCGCGCTCGGCTTCGGCGGCAAGTATCTCGTCGAGCCCGGCGGCATGGCGCGACTCGCGGACCGTCGCGAGGATGTCTACCGGCGGATCGTGGCGTATCGCGCGGCGACGCCTGCGGCGTTGTCGCCACGCTGGCAGGGCGTCGATCGTCCGCTGAAACCCCGTCGTGGCGTTCCCGTCTGGATGGCGGCGCTGGCCGCGTGCTGCCTGCTCATCGGTGTGTGGATCGTCCTGCACACGCGCCTCAACGGCACGATCGAGCCGGTGAGCGCGCGCCTTGCGGCCGTCGGCCTGCGGGGGGTGCCGTTGCCTGCGGCGGTCGCGACCAGGCCGGCATCGGCCAGCCTGCGTCAGTTGCTTGCGGACGACGCGCGGGCAGGGACGCTATCGGTGGACGAGAAACCGGACGGGCAAGCCACGATTCGACTCGCAGCCACGGAGATGTTCCCCTCCGGCGGTGCCGATGTCGCTGCGGACCAGGCTGCGCTTCTCGGGCGCGTCGCCCGTGCGCTGAATGAGGTGCGCGGCCGGGTCATCGTGGTCGGGCACACCGACGATCAGCCGATTCGCTCGCTGCGCTTCAAGGACAACTTCGAGCTGTCCGCAGCGCGTGCGCGCAACGTCAGCACCCTTCTTTCCCACGATCTCGACGACCCGCACCGGGTGGAATCCAGCGGGGCGGGCTCGTCTCAGCCCATCGCCACGCCAGCCGACCTGCCCGCCAACCGCGCACGCAACCGTCGCGTCGAGATCCTGTTCGTCCCGGAGGCCGGATGAAAAACCTGGACGTCATGTTCCGTCACGTGTGGGTGCGCACGGCGATCGGCATTTTTCTGTGCGCGTTGCTGATTGGCTTTGGTGGCCCCTACCTCGGCATCGGCGAACGCCAGCCGCTGGCTAGCGTCGCTGCCCGCGTCGTTGCGATCCTCGTCGTTGCGGCGATATGGATCGGTGTGGTCCTGTTGCGCCAGTGGATGGCGGCGCGACGTACCCGGCGCATGGGCGACGACCTGGCCGCACAGGACGATCTCCGGCGCGTGGATGTCGAGGCGCGTACCCAGGCCGAGCGCGAGGGTTTGCGCACGCGTTTCATCGAGGCGCTTGCCTTGCTTCGCAAGCGGCGCGATGGCGGAGGCAACCTCGAAGCGCTGCCCTGGTACCTGTTGATCGGTGCGCCAGGGTCGGGCAAGAGCACCTTGCTCGAACACTCGGGACTCGAGTTTCCTTTGCTTGGCACCACGGGCAAACGTTCGGTGGGCGGCATCGGTGGCACACGCCAGTGCGACTGGTGGTTCACCGATAAGGCCGTCTTCCTCGACACAGCGGGGCGCTACACCACGCAGGATTCCGATCCCGGTGTCGA
>Ga0247742_10000710_pt1 | contig 25709 bp, 30 predicted proteins | sample UWRJL208509C2_FD_180944 | JGI IMG/M metagenome (GOLD analysis project Ga0247742, IMG submission 180944) | Plant litter microbial communities from Arlington Agricultural Research Station in Wisconsin, United States - UWRJ-L208-509C-2 | ecosystem: Environmental > Terrestrial > Plant litter >... | reverse complement strand
AAAGATTATGCTCTAAAGAATACACAGAACCTTCGGAGTACTTATCAGCAGTCACAGGGTAACGGTCAAGTATTATCCGGATATGTTGCGCGTAATCAAAATCACTCATTAGATGAGTATATCATTTCCTTAAGAAAGGGTTATGCCCAGTCTTTCTTATATTTCTTTGCGCCTTTTTCTTGGATAAGAGTATCTTGTTCCTCATATGTACGACCAAATTTGTTGGCTAAAGCAGTAACTAGAAGGTTATAATCACTAGCTTTATCAGCAATACGTTGAGGGTCAGTCCCGTAACCATTACCATAACGTCCGTTAGCTACAGCTTGCTGGTCAACATAAATATCAACAGCTTCAATCTCTGCTGTACGAGCGGCTTTAACTACTCCATAACCGGTTTTAATTTTAAGGGGTGAACCATCAGGGTTAGTTATACCCTTCTCGGCATTTTTACGATCCCGTTCAGCTTTCGCAGCTTCACGCTCAAGACGAGCCGCACGTTTCTCTGGTAATTCCATAACAGATTTACGTTTAAGAACATCAACAGGTGCAGTTGGGTAGCAGACAGTACATGCCATCTCTCCAGCATCTTCAACAATTTTATTCTCATCAGCACCGGAATAGTCAGGTAACCAACCATAGCGTGTTGTTGGGAAACATGTTGAACAATGACGGTTTTTGTGAACATGCCCGTTACTGTTATCTACAAGGAAAGCACGAGTCCAACCGCCACGACGAGTGAATTCTGTTTCAAGAGGATCTGCTTCATCAAGGATGCCTTGAGCTTCAGCTTGTAAACCAGCAAGGACAGCTTCTTGTTTAGCTAATCCAGCAAGGTTATTTTTGGTATCATATTCACGATACCAACGGTTGTCTGGGTTAAGTCTTTCTTTGTAATCGTCAATGTAATGTTGAATACGTGACATATCATCTAACTTACGGTAATATTCATTGTAGATACCCGCTAAAACATTATCAATCTCTACTGGAGTTTGAGTCATTAAAGGGTTATTAGCTATTTTATCAAGTTCATCTAGCTTCTCTGCTAAGTTCTGAGCGCTGAAACCTTCAGATAGGCGTTGTTTACCGGAATGACGCATACAGTCAGGGCCACTATAACATTTGGTTCCATCAGCAAATGTGATGACTGCGTATGCGGGCATTTTAACTCCTTGGTTAGGTTACATAATATCTAACATATGATATGTCTCAATTTTCCAAAAAGTTAATATCTGACTGATGTTACAAAAATGGAACATCACCATGATGTTACAAAAATCGCACATTTTCATTTGTAAAAAGTTAGTCTTTTTAAGGACACTAATTATTTACTAATGTTTATGATAGAATTAGACGATATTTAAAGTGGAACTTATTAGGATATAAAATGGATAAATCACAGGAAGACTTCCTAGGGTACATTAAACAATTACCTTCAGTTGAGGATCTACGAAAAAGAGCTATCTTTTACACTAAACTTTATGACGAAGCAGACTATATCAGTTCTGGTGAGTCCTATTGGGAAGAGAACTTTAGTGGGACAAACTCTGACCGTTACTTCTGGAATGATGGCGGTGGACAAGAAGCAACAATCCTTTTCAAAGCAGATGGTGAGAATCCAGATTCTGTTTTAATGTTTGCTTACGATCATGAATCACATTTTAATACCTACACGGAGAATGATGCCGAAGATTCACAGATCCCCTTCCATAACCTTCCTGAAAGTTTCGCTTGGATTCTGAAGAATGATGGATTCAAATGGGGATGGGATACTACCTTCGCTCCAGAGAAGAAGATTGTTTACGCTACAACAGCTATATGGCATGAACATGAGGCCACCGATTGGAACTATAGTGCGGACTTCTTTAACGAAATGGCAGAAGCTCATGAAAATGGACAATTCTCATACCCTTTCAAAAAGTTCTTCGGTCAAGAGTTCACTTTGGATACTCTGAAAGAAGAGTTCAAAGAAAAAGAACTTGATTTTGATGATTGGGCTACTATCGCAAAGATATATAAAGAAGTTTTCGATGAGCCTAAATTGATGCGTAAAATTACTGAAGATTCCCGCTGAAATTAATCAAAACAACAGATACTAAACCTATAAGCTTATTAACAAGAATAAGGAGCATAAAAATGGATACCGACGAATAATATTAAGGAGTAAAACTAATGGATGTAGACCAATAATATAAAACATAATTCCTTAAAGGAATCTATTATGCCTTCTAACTGTTGATATAACTATTAGGAGGCATAATTTATGTCTAAAATAATACTTGACAGACCCGAACTTGAAGCATTAAGTGATTACAGGTACGGCTGGGCGGATACAGATGAGGCTGGAGAGACAGCAGAGCGCGGACTGTCAGAAACTGTAATTAGAAACATTTCATCTATTAAGGATGAACCAGAGTGGATGACAAATAATAGGTTGAAAGCTTTAAAAGCATTCTACCGTAAACCTATGCCAACTTGGGGTGCGGATCTTTCCGGGATTGACTTCGATAATATTAAATATTACGTTCAATCTACAGAAGGGCAAGCTAAAACTTGGGAAGACCTACCTGAGGATATCAAAAATACTTATGATCGTTTAGGTATCCCTGAGGCTGAAAGACAAAGACTTGTCGCTGGAGTTACCGCACAATATAATTCTACTGCTGTTTACCATCAAATACAGGAGGAGCTTGAAGCTAAGGGTGTTATTTTCACAGACACAGACACGGCCTTAAAAGAACATCCGGAGTTCTTCACTGAATATTTTGGAACAGTTATCCCGGCTGGGGATAATAAATTTGCAGCTTTAAACACTGCTGCTTGGTCAGGTGGCTCTTTTGTATATGTTCCACCGAATGTGACAGTGGAGATACCACTTCAAGCTTATTTCCGTATTAACACAGAAAATATGGGACAGTTTGAGAGAACGCTGATTATTGCTGATGAGGGTTCCTCCGTTACATACTATGAAGGTTGTAGCGCGCCTATTTATAGTTCTGATTCTTTACATTCAGCGGTTGTAGAAATTATTGTTAAGAAGAATGCTAGTGTCCATTATATAACTATACAAAATTGGTCAAATAATGTTTATAATCTTGTAACTAAAAGAGCTACAGTACAAGCTGGTGGCCGCATGGAATGGACTGATGTTAACACCGGAAGTCGTGTAACAATGAAATATCCCTCTATATATCTTATGGGTGAGCATGCTTCAGGAGAGACTATTTCTGCGGCTTTCGCGGGGGAAGGCCAGCATCAAGACGCGGGAGCTAAGATGATTCATATGGCTCCTTATACAACTTCATCCATTATCTCTAAGTCAGTTGCTCGCTCTGGCGGACGTTCCTCTTATCGTGGTGAAGTTCGTGTAGATAAAAATGCTCATCATGCTGCTAATACGGTTCGTTGTGATGCACTACTGATTGATACTATTTCTCGTTCGGATACTTATCCTGCTATAGACATCAGAACAGATGATGTGAGCATGGGGCATGAAGCTACAGTTTCTCGTGTTGGTGCTGAACAACTGTTTTATCTTATGTCACGAGGGATGCCTGAGGAGGAGGCTATGGCTATGATTGTTCGTGGGTTTGTTGAGCCTGTAACAAGAAAACTTCCACTTGAATACGCTATGGAGTTTAATACTCTTATAGGTATGCAAATGGAAGGCTCTGTAGGTTAAAGCTTATTTAAACTTTAAATATGATTTTTGATGAAATCTTTCCAAGCTTCTTCGGCTTGGTGAATATCTCCGGGTGTCTCTTCAGGATTGTATGAGTGATATCCGGGGCAGTAGGCACAGTTCTCTACTTTGATTTCTTCAATAGGGAAACCCATTTTAGCTGCTTTACCGATTACAGCTTGACGAGGGTTGGGGTAGCCTGTTCTCATTCCGCAGTTGTAGAACTCGATTAGTTGAGGGGCGTTTGGTATTAACATTATATATTTTCCTTTTTCAATAGTTGGGCGTTTGCCCCTTTGAAAACGGTTATACGTATATTATATCGGCTATTAAAGCTTTTTATGGCTCAGATGGAGTAATAGTGTTTGAACTGTTATAAACAGTTACTTAATCTCATGATAGGAGATATGGAAAGCACCCCAAGTTTCAACGATCTCTTCAATGAGTTCAACCATTGATTCATACTTAGCGGATTCACCTTCAAGGAACCCAATATTCCACTGCTTGATTTTGCCGTCAATAGTTTCTTGTGTCATTGCGATAGCGTTATTAGGAAAATGCTGGTTGACGGCTGCTGCCATCGCTTCTGCTTCCTCTTTTGTGTGGATAGCAGCAGGTACATGTAATGCGAATTCTGTAATCATCAGCTTTGCTCCTCAAGTAATGTGTCCGCAAAGTTAAGCTCCGCAGAGAATAGGTTGTTGTAATTCCTAACGCTTGTAGCAAGCGCCTCAAATCCAATATGAAGCATATCATAAGGATTATCATTAGGGGTTGCCCAAATGTTCTTCAAATGACGGGTTACAGCTTCAAGCTTGCGAATAGGAATCATTGCCTCACGAATGTCAGCAAAATCCTGAATACGAGCAGCATGCTCAGCCTGAGCCGCTTCAACCTCACCTTTATCCTTCACCGCTTTAGCTACAGCCTTTTCAGCTTCCGCGATAGCGGTAATAGCTTTCTTCCACAAGATAAGGTGACCCTCGAAAGTTGTGGTATTCACATGGTTCAGAATCGCGTCAAGCAGTTCACGGTTACTCTGGTCGTATCCGCTAAAATCACGGTTCTGGAGTTCCTCTGTGAATTCGGGCATATCGTTCTGTAGGAGAACATAAGCGTAAGTCTCGTGAAGGAAATGGTTAATTACCTTACGAGCGTAGGAATAAGGGTTGATGTCCTTATTCATGTTATGAGCAAGAGGGTGAACGTAGTTACAGAAGTCAAGTTCCGGGTGGATGTTACCATTCCACGCGTGAAGCAGATTATAGAAAGACACAAGATACTTGTCATAAGGATTATGTGAGTTGATGTTCTCCAGCGCAACAGCTTGCTGAAGCGAAATATCGCCAAAGTGTACTGGGGTGCGAAGCTGAAGCTTATTAGTTGGGAACATCTCTTTGCTTTCTTTAAGCGGATACGTTATCTCAAGTATAGAGGTTTTCGACTCAAAAATCAAATATTGTCAATATTTAGTCTCAGAAAAGACGTAATTAATTAGCTATGGACAGTTTTCCCTGCCTGCCATCTAACTGCTGATTCAATTTTTTCCTCGGATTCAAAATCGAATAAACTCATCAGCAAATCATAATGTTTTTGTTTAAATGGCGAGTTCTTAACCCATAACCGATCTTCACACGCTACGGCAGTTATAGGTAACACAAGAAGATCTTCATGCCACTGCCCCATAAGGAAAGGGACTTTTAAATATTTACTGATTGGAGGAAGGCTATAGTCATGTCCACCAGCCATCTTACCGGCTGATCCTCTCCTTAATGCTCTACCAAAACTAAGTGTGGTATTAAGTCTCTGCCCTGTTCTTGCTGTGGTAAAAGGGCTGGCTTTTGTATCCAAGGATGCCCGCGCACTATCCAAAGCCTTATCGAATTCAAGCTTTCTTTCAACATATTTGTATTTTACATGTTCAAAATACATATTAAGTGTCTGAGGTTTCACAGATCGAAATGCATGATCAATAATCTTAAGATATTCAAGTATCTCATCCGCATATGAACCCCAATTAGGAACATCAGGATATAAAGACATTAACCATTCTTCAGGAGCTTCTTTAAGGGCGTTAATTTCCTCAGCAGTTTTTCTTTCAGCAAGAAAATTAATTATAGTCTTCGCAAAATAGTTTGGCTTAAACTCATTATTTCTAGTGTGAAGGTCATCCCAAGTGTAGGGAGATTCAGATACCTGAACATATCTGTAATCATCTTTAGTCATATTTTAATTCTACACCTTTTACATAAATAGGTATTGCCCCTAAACTATTTAGGGGCAATACCTATTATTTTTTGTTACTGATAGCTGATGACGATTCGCCAGATAACCCAAACCACCAGTGCGCTACCTCCTACAATGATGGGAGGGTAAGTAAGGATTTTGTTGATAAGGAAATACCGCTCAACAGAAATACTGTTCACCCACTTCTTGAACTTCGGAAAGAATCCCTTAAGAACAAGGAACCGGCCAAAGAACCAAGCGAGGGCCAACCACGCAAGACTAGCCCCAACGATAATAAGCAGAAAATCAGGCATTACACTCTCCTTTTTGAATACTTTGATTAACTTAATAATAGGATAGCCCATACCTACGACAATATCAAGTCTGTAGACCTGATATTTTAAAAATATTACGAAAGTCTAATAAAAATACTTACCTATATATAGATTATGCGAACCCTAGCCACCATAGAGATACGACAATTTTTTAATCATTCCCATGAACAACAAGAAAATATGCGAATCTCTATAATAGATAATTTTGACACAAAAATGGTTGGACATGATGAACCAGAGGAATGGGTGGACGACATCCTACAATCAGAAGGAATCTGGGCTATCACAGTTAATAAAAAATTTGCGGGATTATTCGCCCTTCGCCAGCTACGTATCGTTTCGCCATATCTTCAATCCAGTACATTCATTCTTCCTGAATATAGAGGGAAGGAAGTCAATACAATACTTAAAAGGGCTGTAGCTCAAGCTGGGGTTGCTATCAACCTACCATTATGTGCTTATATCATGCCTGATAATCAACGTTCTATCCGGGCGATGAAAAAAGCTTTCCCCACTATAAATCCGGAACTTAGGACAGTCCCAGCAAGAGCGGGATTAACTGACCAACGATTATATTATGATTTTACAAAAATTAACTTTGCGGTACCACCAGAATCCGGATTAGACATTTATAACGAAATCCATAGCTGGTACGCTTCAAAACAGTTAGCGAAAATTCTTTAACAGTTAATAAGGATGTCATGTGCGACATCGTAATCATTAAAGGTAATTGAAAGATTATACTTCTGAGCAACAAGCACAAAATCAGTCAGGTACTCGCAGTGGTAAGAAGCATCAGCAGGAAGCCACTCTGACGGGCTAGAATCACCCTTCTGAGAGTTCTCAAACTGTGTAGTAGCAATCAGGTTCATCGGGTCATTAGCGAACTGTACACGCGTGTTAGCATCCCATTCGTCCGCTCCATGCTGCCATGAAAGACTCAGCGGAAAAACATGATCTATAGGAACTGCGATGCTGGTTCCTGAACCGCGAATGAAGTTAATGGTCGTTCCCGTGTAAGGGTCAATTAGGGTGCCAGTCTGGACAACACATACGTTACCGGGAGTCTTATAAGTAATATTAATAAGGTCACGGTTAAGAATGTCATTACGAGTATCACAACCGTTGTTATCAACATCTTCCCAAGGGTTACCAAACAGGTCACGCTCATAGGTAGAAGCGTTACTACCATCTTCAATGTAAAGGCTATTAAGCGCCTCTACGATGCTTGAAGTAGTAGACTGAACGGGTGCCGCGATGGGAGCTTCTGTGGCGGTAGGAGCCACCGTGGGAGCGATGGTGGGGGTTTCTACCGCGTCGGGAGTTACTGGAGCGCCGGGGGTGGCATGGGGAGCGATAGCATGAAAAGTGAGGACAACCGCAAGGCTCACAAAAGCAACAATGAACGCCAAAACAATGGCGGTGACAATGATAGCTGTTTTCTTCATATTTTTATCCTACTTGGAACTAAGCCGGAAGTCAATATTAGCTAAGCACTTGTTTATGATGCTTTTACATAGTAGAATTAGAATTAACTAGTGAAATTACATGAAAGATTAATCTTGGTTAACCAAAGCTTTAATACTCCGGAGTTAGAAGGTGAGAACTTCTATGCCTTCTTACAGAAATATATGGATCGCATTACCGCTGGTGAAGTTTATGACGCTTTTGATTCTCATGGTGATTTTGGCTCAGCAATGGTTGAATTTGGTTCTAGTAGATATTTTATGAAGGACGCTGAGCAAATTGTTCCTATAAATAATGCTATATTTAATTTCAAAGTTCGATCTAACAGGTTCACTAGTACTTGGTTTACCCCTACCGGAACTAACCATAAAAACCAGTTACTTACTATCTTACATGAGGGAATAATTTCTAAAGATTATAGTTGCGTGATTGAATTCGGTAAGAGCATTTCACCTTTACTGGAGACTGTTCAAACGTTATGGGATGATGAGCGAATCGAACCGGGTTATTATTCTATTCGTGGATCTTTCGCAATTATTTTAGACCTCCGAGAGTATCTTAACAAGGTTTCTTTGAAGGCCGGGTTGGATACGAATTCCTTCTGGAGGCAACTTGTTTTTCTTCGCTTCTTCAATGGGACATCAGATGATACCCGCATTGTAAAAATTATTAATGAAACAGATAATATGAGAGTGCTTAATTTTGTGCTCGAAAATAACATCCCTTTGAAAGATGTTAACAGTTATGTTAACGCACCAAAAGAATGGCTTACAGCATTAAGCTGAACCTTTAAACTAAAATTATCCTAGTTATTGTATTCAAATCTAGTGGGATAAGTTTTACTCCCAATTTGATAACATATTCGCCATCGGATTCCTTTAGGATTCCGGACATAACTCGACCGTTATTTAATTTAACGATGATGTAATTGTTTATTTCATTTCGCAACGACTCTTCGATGGTGTTGCTTTCTATTTTATTATTCATTATATAGACAAGTGTAACAGGTATATAAGTGAAAAGATAGTGATTTTCTGCCACAAACTACTTTGTGTGGTTAATGGTTGTTATGTGAACCACAAACCGACTTTATGCTACATATGTAGACCTTAAGGAGAACATAAATCTGTTTAGGCTATCTAAGGAATTTTCAATAATACTTTGTTATTATATATTCTGGTGGTTTGACTAATGCCAGTGGTTCGGGGTATTATTAAAACAATAACCGTATTTACCTTTCATTTTTGGAGAGACAAGTGGAACTCATTAAGGCTGAGGCTCTAGCTAGAGGGCTTATGACCAAGCATGGCTTGTCCTCTCGTGGGTGGTCTTTTAAATTCGATAATGCGAAGAATCGACTTGGACTCTGCAATTTTTCCACTACTACTATCTCTGTAAGCCGTTACATGGCTGGTGCGGCTAACGAGGAAGAGCTTACTCAGATTATGCTTCATGAGATTGCTCATGCTCTGCTTGCTGATGTTCGTAACAACCGTGGTGGCCGGGTAGGTCACGGGCCTCTATGGAAAGCTAAGGCGAAGGAAATTGGTTACACGGGCCAGCGTCTTTCTGTTAATCCGTATCATACCGCTCGTAGGGCTACTACTTCCCCAGTATACATTCCCCAGCCTGTTATGGAAGCACCGGGCAAATTGCTGAATGTTGGTGATGAGGTTCGTATGATTCATAGCGGTTTGACTGGTGAGATTATTAAAGTCAACCGAACACGCTATAAGATAGATACCCGTAATGGCCAGATCTGGAATTCCCCTTTCGCTAATGTTATAAAAATTGGTGAGGGAACTAAGACTCCGATCCGAATGACCCCTACGGTTACCCAACGGTTGAAGAAGAATATGGCCGTTAAGGTTGTCCTTCCTGCTGGGCGTTCTTCGAAGTATAATGGTCTTACGGGTACCATTAGGTCTGTGGGTAGTAAGAATTATAGTGTTGCTCTTGCTACAGGTGGCCTTTTAACTGTTCCTCATTCGTTTGCTGTCGCTATCTAAACTAAGCTTTATTATTACAGCTTTGATGTTATTATTGAAGCATGGTTTATGAAATTAAAAGCACCCCTGATTGGGTTTTGGGGATAACAATTGATGATGTTGCTTATGAAGTTATTTGGATGCGCATAACTCGTGTTGAAGATAACTATTCTGAGCATCATTTCGGTGTTTACCTTAAAGGTTCTGATAAAGCTTTAAGCTCACAAGATCCTTTTATTGAACCATTGAAGGAAGCGGCATCAGCTTTTCGTATTGCGCAGCTTCAAAAAGAGTTAGGTAATAAAGAATTTTTTCTTGAAAAAAAGAAGTCAAAGAAAGTTATCCTAGAGTTGGCTGAGCGTAGCTTTCAGGGGGACTACTTGGGTCAGTACAGTAACGATAATCTTTATTTGCAGACGGTTGCGAAAGTTTTAGATATCCCTTTGGCGGATGTTGGTAAATATGTTGGAGAGCTTATTAATGAGAAAAAGATTGGACTTACAGGAGCTATTCTAATTCCTTATGAAACTTATGCGGCCAATAAGCAGGAAGCTTTAGTGCGCACGGGGCATAAGGATTTTAGCTCTTCAGATATGGGTGGTTGGTCTTGTAATTACTGTGGTAATAATGCTTGGCCGGAAGATGATGTGAATCCGCTGAGTATTCCATGCGTTAAACGATAAATATTTGCGGTTAATGCAATATTTGCCGATACTGTTTTAGTATCATTTATTACAGCAAGTTTACTAGTAGCAACGTGGCTCATTTAAGAGCTTGCGAAACTACTAAGGAATAACTATGTCAACTGCTGTTGCTGAGAAAGAAACGACTCAAGGTTATGATATTTTTTATAATCATAAACGTAAACTTTTTGCTATCATTTTCGCATTAATGACAGCAATGCTTCTATCTGCTTTAGACCAGATGATTCTTTCAACAGCACTACCTACCATTGTAGGGGAGCTTGACGGGGTTAACCATATGCTTTGGGTTACTACCGCATATATTCTCGCAGCTACAATTTCTATGCCCTTATACGGTAAACTAAGCGATCTTATAGGACGTAAAGCGTTACTTCTTATAGGCATAAGTATTTTTATAGTTGGTTCTGTAGTTGGTGGTCTTGCTCAAGACATGTTATGGCTAATTATTGGTCGTGCTATTCAAGGTCTTGGTGGTGGCGGTCTGATGATTCTCTCACAAGCTGTTATAGCGGATGTTATCCCATTAAAGAAGCGTGGTAAGTATATGGGACTTATCGGGGCAGTTTTTGGGTTGTCTTCTGTTCTTGGCCCGCTCCTTGGTGGGTGGTTCACAGATAGCGTTGGTTGGCGTTGGGCTTTCTGGTTCAACTTACCAATTGGTATTATTGCTTTCACAGTTGTAACTATTTTCCTTAAAACACCGTTCAAGCGTCTACAAATTAAGTTTGATATTCTTGGGACAATAACTATGGTTATTGCTGTTTCTTCACTTGTTCTCTTCACCTCTTGGGGTGGCACGGAGTACGATTGGGATTCACCCCTTATCCTTACTTTAATTGGCTTATTTGTTACTTTCACCACATTGTTTATTATTGTGGAATCTAAAGTTGCAGATCCTCTAATTCCGTTGAAGTTCTTTAAAGACAAGAATTTCACTATAGCTGCATTTGCTGGCCTGATTGTAGGAGTTGGTATGTTTGGTGCGTTAGCTTACTTACCAACATATCTTCAAATAGTTAATGGTCTTGGGGCAACAAACTCTGGGTTGCTTCTTCTTCCTATGATGGCCGGGTTGATTACAGCTTCCATTATTTCAGGTCAGGTTGTTTCTAGAACAAATAATTATAAGATTCTTCCTATTATTGGTTTTGTTCTCGTCGGTACAGCCTTATTCTTGTTCTCAAGGATGACACCTGATACGACTCTTATTCAATCAAGTATTTATATGGTTATTATGGGACTTGGTTTGGGTTCTGTGATGCAGATCCTTGTCCTTATCATACAGAACTCTGTGCCTCATAGTGTTGTGGGTGTTGCTACCGCTACAAATAATTTCTTCCGAGAGATAGGAGCTTCTCTTGGGGGAGCTTTCGTGGGTGGTTTATTCTCCCATAATCTGGGGACTCTACTTGCGAAGAATCTTCCTACTGAGGTAACTCAAGGGCAGGATATGAATGCTTTAACTCCAGCAGTTATAGCAGATCTTCCGACAGCTATCAAAACTATTATTATTGACGCTTATAACAGTGCGTTAACACCTGTGTTTGCTTATCTTATACCATTATTTATTGTAGGTTTGATTGCTTTGTTCTTTATTAAGCAGAAACCTATTACTGATAATAAGCCTGAGACTGTTACAAATGAGTTCCTTGAGGCTATAGATGATATTTCTCCTCTCCATATTGATAATCATGCTTATGATAATAATGATGTCGATACTGAAGTCATTGAAGTAATTAGAGAGCCTGCTATTAGGTAACTTATCTCTGATAGAATCTGAATATGAAATTATATTTATCTTCATACTATTTCGCAGGAGATGGCAAAGGGTTCGGCGATCTTATTGGCGACTGTAAGAATGTTGCTATTATTTTGAACGCTAATGATGCTCAAGATGGTGAACGCAGACCTTTTTATCTTAATCGAGAGATAGAGCGTATGAATTTATTAGGGCTTGACGCAGATGAACTGGATCTTCGTGATTATTTCGGTACAAATGAAATTCAGAATCGTTTAAATTCTTATGGGGCTGTTTGGGTTATGGGTGGCAACTCTTTCACACTTAGACGAGCTATGCGACAAAGTAGATTTGATATTGATGGCGTGGCTGCGGTGTGGGCGAATAAACTGGTTTATGGAGGATTCAGCGCTGGCTCAGTTGTTGCCGCGCCTACATTAAATGGAATAGATATTGTTGATCCTAATGATGAAGAACCCTTATTGTATGCCCAAGATATTATTTGGGAGGGATTAAATTTAGTGGATTATTCCATTGCTCCTCATTATAAATCCGAGCATCCTGAGTCAGAGTTAGTTGATGAAGTAGTATCTTATTTTCAGGAGAAGAGGATGGCTTACCGCACTTTACGTGATGGTGAAGCCATTATTGTCCAATAAAAGATATTTTAAAAAGTTCTCTTTTCAACTTGACATCTACGATTTTTTAGTGTTAAGCTACTTTTATGAAGGAAATGCCGGGAGAATAAGTTTCGGACAAACCCTTTAAAACTAAAAAGCGAGTTCGTGTAGTTTGGATTAGAGCATCCGCCTCTCTATCTTTAAGGTACGAAGCGGAAGGTTTTTAAGATGGCGCAAAACACTGGCCAGAAGTGCCAGAGATGTTGGTTCAAGACCAGCCGCGAGCACATAGTTTCGGGAGAGAAACAAAGATTTGACTTTCTCGATATTATATGGAAAGATATAAATATAAGGTTCAAGGCCGAGAGAACAAGTCCCGGAAAGTAACCAACTAAAGTTAATATGCTGGGAGAATAAGTTTCAGACCACTAACTTTGATAATTAAATAAACATATGCTCTTGTGGCGGAATTGGCAGACGCGCCTGACTTAAAATCAGGTTCCTAAAAGAGTGTGGGTTCAAGTCCCACCGGGAGCACTATGTTAGGTCTGGTTAATGAATGTTATTAGATGATTAATCGGGAAGCTGAGATAGAGCTACAAACGTGAAGAAACGACTTATCACCGGTCACGCCTAACATTAAATTTAAAAATAAAGGATTGTAGCTTAATTGGCTTAGAGCACCAGCGCGATGCTGGAATGATGCGGGTTCAAGCCCTCGCCAATTCTTATTTTTAAAATAATAAAATAGTAAAATAAGATATAATATTAAATTTGAAAATGGTATAAGGGATTGTAGCTTATTTGGTTCAGAGCGCCGGAATGCCGGAACGGTGTGCCCACCAAGCCCTCATTTTCAAAATTTAAATAAGAAAGCCCCAGACTGGAAATTAGTCTGGGGCTTTCTTATTTTTGCTTTAGTAGATAACACCGGGTTCATCGTCACCAGTTAAGGCCCAAATCTCTTTCATAGCAGTTTCAGGAGCTTCCTTAATGTAGGTACGACCGGGAGCCGCAGCCATTAAAGCTGCAAGCACGCCAATCTCTGTATCCCATCCCGCAATGAAAGGTTTAGCCTGATAAACAATAGTTACAGGCTCATTAGCGTTAGCAGCATCACGTACACGATCAATTAAAGCTGAATCGTCACTGCGAATAACAACAGTTTCCTCAGAGCCGACACCAGCGGCAGTAACTAGTACCCCGTCAGCGTCAACAACATATGTTGCGTCATCAATTTTTCTCATGATATTCCAATCCTATATTCCAGTTTAACATTTAATTGAATAAAAGTCAATGAGATTAGGCTGCGCCGAAGATCCCTAAAATGAAACTTCGGTAATCCTTATCTGCCCTTGTTTTCATAATGTATCTTTCTTGTAATCCAAGAAAAGCACCATATTCTCCGGTGAATAAAGCTTCAGACCCCATTGAAAGAACTTCTCTGTGTCCGTTAGTTAGATATTCTTTCCCCATATAATGATCAAGGAATTTATCTCTACGGCCTACTTCCTGATCGGCTAAATCGTTACTCTTAGGCGGGTAAATATGATCTAGATTCTCTCGGCTGTTATCTTCAGCAGTTGTTCTTCTACGAAGAAAAGCTTCCTGTTGACGTTTAATAGCACCATTACCAACTGTATCTTCAACTCGATGGCAGAACTCATGGTAATAAACACGATCTGGGTCGCCAATATCTAAAACAATAGCTGAACCCATCTGATGAGTATTTGTTGGGATTCTGTACCATTTCTTCTCAGGATCAACCCCTAAGGAACTAGTGTTCATAACATGACCGAAATGCCACCCAGTTTTATCTTTAGGGGAGCCATCCCTATTTTTCTTACCATGTTCCTTATTTTTAGGGTTAAATGGTTCTCTTTCTTCCATATCATAAACACGAGATAGAACATCATTATTGTAAAATTTTCGTCCTTCACTTTTGTTAATGGAACCGGGAGACTGAGAAAGCAGAGCTAACATAGCGTCTTTATTTTTCTCATCAAGGATAACGTTAACTACTTTCGGTTGAACTTCCCCTCCGGTTTCAGATAACACAGAATTTGCTCGATAAGAAGCACGGGTACGCATTTTAGTTTCAACTCGTAAAGTATTATGGTCGGCAGATGTTTTTATCCAATCAGTTGGATAATCCACCCCTACAGTTTGTCCATATTTCTTTACCGCATTAGCATCAGAGCTTTCCTCATCAAAGGTAACTGGCCCTCCAACGGGACGAACTTCAGAAATAGATTCTTTGTATGCTTGAATAATGTCTGTTTTCGTTTTGGCCATTAAATCCGCTCGACGTTGACGATCTATAGTGTCAAGCTCTTCCCATCGTTTCTGCTTAGCCTCACGAAGTTCATAAGCATCGGCATAAGCATTCTGAGCATCTTCCCACTCTTTATCATATTGCGCATATTCACCATTTGGGTCGGAGGCATCCGATTTTCGATATTCTCCATATTTTTCTTCACACCATTTCTCATAAGTTGGCCAGTTCTCTTCGATCTCGCCTAAACGGTAAGCTTCTGCTTGAAGTTCTGTTAACTCGTTACTGACTTTAGTGAACTCGGGAGCGATATAACCAGTTTGTCTTTCAATTTTATCCGCATCAAAGCCGATCTTCTTTTCGGCTCTTTCGCCCATAGCACGCCCAAGGTTAGTAACTCTAGTCTCCAAAAGTGCATCAATTTTATCTTGCTCATCTTCATCTTCAAGAGGTGGTACATTAAGTAACGCATTAAGCTCTTTAGCTTCTTTCTGGATTTGTGCTAATGTCTCCAGTTTAGGTAGACCTTCACCACTGGCTGTGGAGGCTGATGTAACCGGTTTTGTCGGGTTATGTGAGGATGAGACTGTTGCTATTTTTCTTCTTAATCTACGGGCTTCGCTTGTATCTGAAGGGCATCTTCTACCACCGTGGTCATTACCTCTACACATGATTCTCCAACTATTTGATCAACACATAATACCTATCGGAATTAGGGACGGATCATGTTTAACATATTTGTTTATGAGGTTGATTAACTTTCATTTATACGATATAATGAAAGTACCGCGTATGTTCAACGTAAGATTGGAAAATATAAATAATGGTTAAGCCTTTTACTCCTGCTGAAGCTAAAGCATCTCAAGCTAACTACATTCCAGATGAAATCATTACCGTTGTTAACAGCTTTCTTGCGCAACGTGCTTCTTCAAAAAGTATTAATATCACTCAGGAAGAAGTGATCGAAGCTCTTAAGGAGCTTGAGTTCAACATTTCTCAACTGTTCAGTAAGAACATGCTAGATTTTGAGGCTGCGTACCGTAAGGCGGGGTGGAAGGTTGAATATGATAAGCCTGCTTATAATGAAACTCATGCCGCCTATTGGACTTTCACAGCGAAATAAACTAATTTGAACTAAGGGTGCCTCACAAAGTTATTATCTGGGAGGCACCCTTTACTTTTGATGAGCATGTCCGATACTCCATAATGATTAGGAGAATCATTATGTTTAGTTTTATTTTTTGGGAAGGCACCAGTAATTTAAACCCAATGTTGTTATTAACTGGGTTAATTATTCTTGTTGGCGTAACGTTTTTAACTACCGTTAGTATTAATTTCTTCGGTAATGATAAAGAAGTTAACTGATTACTTCAAGCAGGGATAAACTCGGTAAAGTATTTGGTTAAAGTTTTATAATGACGGTTTCGGTAGGTGGAACCCTTCGCATCCTTACGGTCTTCACAGGACAAAGCTAAAACAATAAACGCTAGAATGCTTCGTTCTGTTTTAGTTAGCTCGGTATCAGTAAAATTATCCGATGCGTACTCCGGAAAATCCATTACTTCATTAGCATTAAAGAAGGACTTCCCCAAACGAATTACTTTATCGTGAACATGATCACCTGTAATCGCAGTAACTTTCTTGTAACGCCATCCACGTTTTTGATCCGCACTAGAAAACCGACCACGTTCATTCACAGATTCTATAACTGCCACTAACGCCCAATCATGGCGGTGAGGATTATCTTTAACATACGTAGCATATTGCTTAAAAAGACTTCGGATACGATCAGGGTTGTCGTTATAAGCCGTAGCAAGGTTACGGAAGAAACCGGTTATCTTTTCTCCATTGATTCCCCAATGATAAATATCTTCATGGGTGATCATTAACCATTCTGTAGGGGTGTCATATATAGTTTCAAGTTCTGAAGCAGGAAGAATGTAGGAAAGATGCTGGATTATGTTTCTTTTCCTAAGATCTGTATCCACTGCGGGTACACCAAATAGGTCAGTCTCATTATAAGGTTGAGGACTGACTGGCTTGTAAGGTGTTGACCATAAAGGCATACGATAAGTCTAGCTCAAAATATGAGGAAAAACAACTTTCTTGCCCCTGTTTAACCGATATGTTTTATAGTTCAAATAATCTTTTTAAGGAAATCATGCAAATAGAAATACGTCATTCCCCATCTTTCGGTGTTGCTCGCTGTATTTTAGCTCCCGGTGAGACAATAAATGTTGAATCTGGTGCTATGTATGCTCAAACATTCGGTATTGAAGTTGAAGCTAAAATGGAGGGTGGTTTATTCGCTGCCGCTAAACGTTCACTAATTTCTGGTGATTCATTCTTCGTATCAAAATTCACTAATAAACACACCGGGGCTGGTTGGGTTGATGTTGTTTCAGTTCTCCCCGGAGATGTTTTCGCTTTCGATGTGAATCCGGGCGCGGGTTTAATTTTAACTAAAGGTGCTTGGATTGCTTCCGACCTTGGGGTTGAATTGGACACAAAATTTGGTGGAGCAGGTACATTCTTTGGTGGTGAAGGTATTTTCCTTATTAAGGCTTCAGGTTTTGGTAAAGTAATCGCTGCGGCTTATGGTGCTATTGATGTCCATAGTCTTAAACCTAATGAGGGATTAACTATTGATACAGGGCATCTCGTTGCTTATGAAGAAGGTATGAATGTTCGTACTCGTAAAATTTCCAGCGGTATTATGAATACTCTAAAATCTGGTGAAGGTCTAGTTATGGATATTATGGGGCCGGGGGATGTTGTTACACAATCACGTAACCCTGCAGCATTCTTCGCAGCTACCGCACCAGCCGCAAGATAAAGTTAACTTAGCTAACTTCTATCATTAAAGCTTCAACCCAAGCTTTCTGGATACCATCTTTCTCATTCCAGCTTAACCAATCCTTCGGAGTTAGTTCAGTTTGCATAAGAAGACGTAACCATTTTGGTTCAACCTTAGGGAACACTTCATAAAGTTCAACAAAGTATTCTTCTTCAGGTTGCATCATTGTTGAGAACGTTCTGATAGCTTTTCGCTCGTTTTCAAGAAACCCTAGATAGTCCCTCAAGAAAAGTTCAAATAATTTCTTGTTAATATCAGTCTCTTCTTCAGTGATTTTTGTAACTAAAGGTTCATAATGACTAGTCAACACTCGAATAATACAGGAATAGTATTCTTGTGTAGATACGTTATCTGTTACCATACCTGAATTACCATATAGATAATGTAAAGCCGCTCCTCTAAGATCTGTGTAATAAGTCCATGATTGAGTGGGTGCTACTAAACCTGTGACAGCATAAAAGGTTTCCCAATCTTGTTCATGTGGGTTATTGATAATACGTTCTGAAATTTGAGCAGCAAAATCCTGTAAGGTGATTCCTTTATCTAGAAGAAACTTACGCACAGCTTTTGTATAGAAAATATCATTTTTACTTTTAGTAGAAAAGATTTTAAGGCGCTCTTCTGAAACATCCGAAGCGGAGATAACTCCAGCTATACGTAATGCCCTGTCATTAGGGATAAACTTTTGCGCTAAAGCATATTGGGTTTTATCAAACTCTAACATAATCTAGTTAACTCACTTCACGAGTGGGAACATGATGGTATCACGAATACCTAGACCCGTAATCGCCATAAGAAGACGGTCAATACCCATACCAATACCTCCTGTGGGAGGCATACCATGTTCGAGGGCTTCAAGGAAGTCCTCATCAAGGTTCATAGCTTCAACATCCCCACCAGTTCCAAGGGTTGCTTGAGCTACAAGACGTTCGCGCTGGATGATAGGGTCAACAAGTTCAGAGTATCCTGTAGCTAACTCAAAACCGTCAACGTAAAGATCCCACTTTTCGACAATACCCTTCTTGGTGCGATGATCGCGAACAAGAGGGGAAGTATCAACAGGGAAATCCATAACAAAAGTTGGGACAGTAAGAGTTTCCTTCACATAGTGCTCCCATAGCTCCTCAATAAGCTTTCCATGAGTTACGTGCTTAATCTTAAGTTCTACCGCGTCAGCAAGCCCTGAAGGCGCGCTAGAGGGGTTTCAGGAGTAATACTCTCACCAATTGCTTCGCTGAGGGACTCATACATAGAGATATAGTTCCAGTCACCACTGAAGTCATATTCTGTACCATCTTCCCATGTGGCAATTAGTGAACCATGAATCGCTTGTACGGCATTAATAATAAGGGTGCGAGTTAGCTCAGCCATTTCCATATAGTCAGCGTAAGCAACATAAGCTTCAAGCATAGCAAACTCGGGAGAATGAGAAGAATCGGAACCTTCGTTACGGAAGTTTCTGTTAATCTCGAAGACCTTTTCGATTCCGCCTACAACAGCCCTCTTAAGGAAAAGTTCAGGTGCGATGCGTAAGAATAGTTCCATATCGAAAGCGTTACTATGGGTTGCGAAAGGACGCGCTGCCGCGCCACCATGTAAGGTTTGAAGCATAGGTGTTTCAACCTCTAAACATCCTAAACCTGTCAAAGTTGAACGTAATGAAGCGTTAACCCTAGCTCGGTTGAAAACGATATTACGAGCAGTGGGACGAACAAGTAAATCAAGGTATCGTTGTCGTACACGAGTTTCATCGTTTAACTCATTATGAAGATTAGGAAGCGGACGTAAAGCCTTTGAAGCTACCTGCCATGAGGAAACGAAAAGGGATAACTCTCCTGTACGAGAAGACATAATTTCACCAGTAGCAAAAATATGATCTCCTAGGTCAACAAGTTCCTTCCAGTTGCGGATGGACTCTTCTCCCACTTCAGCTAATGAAATCATTAGCTGTAACTTTTCGCCGTCCCCACCTTGTAGAACAGCAAAACATAACTTTCCACCGTTACGGACGCTAACAAGACGGCCAGCAATAGAGGCGATGGTTCCGCTTCGCTCATCAGGGGCAAGGGCCGCAAACGCAGCATCGGAACGTACCTGTGCGGTAGTATGGGTGGGGTTGATATCAACTAGATAAGCATCTCCAGATTCGCCAATAAGACGAGCGCGCTTCGCCAAACGAACTTCACGTTGTTCTGAAGTTGTGGGAGCAGGAGCTTGAATCTGAGACATGATGATAAAATACCTTTCAGATAAAGCTTATCATCATTTTTGCTGTTTTGTCAATTAGGGTTATTTAACTTTTGCGTAAGAAAGAATCTGAATTTCATAATCTAAAGGGATAGTAGTGAAAATGAAACGACCGGCAACTACTGAAGGTGTTTTGACTACAACAGTTGATGCCATATAGGGTTCATCCGTATATTGATCATGGAAAAGTTCATCTTCTCCTAATTCTATTTCAAGTATTTTACCAATAAGCTTAACATAGTCGCCTTCTTCAATATCCATAGCAAGTTTTGTTAAATATCCTACAGGAATCATTTTTGCTTTAACCATTATTATCAAAACTCCATGTTCTTGCTACCCATTCTTCAGGAGCATCTTTCCAATTTACATAATCTTCAAAAGGTAAAGCTCTATATTTATCCACGATTATAATTTCTGATAACAGAAAATCATGAGTAAGGTAAGGAAGTATAGATTTTCTATCTGCTTGGAATAATCTTTCAAGAAAAGTACCCATAGTATTTAGTCCGCAGTTAATTCCTAAATATCGTGGGAGGAAAGACAGATCAATATTTTCCTTAGTTAAATATTTTTTGGCTTCAATAATAATTGAATCAAGAATCAACTCAGCATCTTCAATATTTGAAATGCGGTCAGTATAAATAGAGTAAACATCTTCCGTTACCATATTAAAATCTAAAGTAGCTTTGGGGATAATCCAAGAAGGCTCCGCATGATATTGTGAACGCTCCGCATACTGGAAAATATCTAAAATCATCCCTCCCTCAATAAAGCTAATAGAAGTAGCTTCTATATCGAGTAACCCTTTGGTCATAAAGGTATCAAAGTTTGTTGGTTTAATTTGAATAAAATTAGGGTCGAGTTGATGTTTCACCAGAACCCTTAAAAACATTCCAACTGTGTCGGACTGGGTAATGTAGTTCTTATCTGGGATGAATTTAAGATACTCTTCGGCGGCTATCATAAATCCCACCATTGATCTTCTGGTTTAAGATATTTATCAATCCTTTTAGGGAAAAGTAACTCAATCCATTCTTTAGGGGCATCCTCAACAGAGATATCAAAGTCAGCAGGAATATCATACTCAACTAAAGTAAGAATACTCTGAAGTGTAGTATTCTCCTTAAAAAAGCTTTCTCTAATAGCTAAAGGTAAAACATTTTTCAGTTCAGTAATATACTTATAAGACTCAACTTGGTATTCAATCTCGGAAGCACAAATAATAAAATGTAAAGGAGCTAACTTTTTGGGAAGCTTAAGCTCTTCTAATCTTTCTTCAGAACGAATTATCTCTTTTTGAATGTTCGCCATGAAATCATCACGGTCGGTTTCCTTCATGTTCTTAACATAAGACCCGGAAATATAAGTATAATCATCTTCATGTTTACCTAGGAAAAGATTCATCCTTACTTTAGGGTAAATACACGCCCCATAAATATCTTTATTGTCAGCTTCCCAAATGGTAAGATCTATTCCAAGGTTATGGAAGAACTCCTGAAGAACACTCTGATCATTAACACGAGCTTGTCCTTCAGCCCACCATGAACTACTCCTGATGTCTTCAGGTTGTGGTGTTTTGGACATAATCAGCTTTCAATACTTAGGATATAATTCTACTACATGTTTTAAGTAAAGACAATACTTTCAAACTAATGCTTGAATCCACTCATCAATAGCCCCTTCGGTAGCTACAATAGTTTCCAAAGGTGTGTTCGCGTCCATAAAATAGTACTTGTTAGCTTCTGAATGGTTAAGTTTTACTAAAGCGGCAACATGTTTCATATATTCTTGTTCAGTGCCCCAAATGGTTTCCTGCCATTTACTATTACCAACTCTTCTGGCAAATAACTCTAGAAGAGTAGCGAACTCTTGCGCTTGTTCTAAAGTAAGTTCGTACTTTTTGGTGTAGTATCGTATTTTCTTTTCATACTGTTCAAGTATTTTGATTATGGAAATGAAATCTTCAACAGATCCCATACGGTCAGTTTTAATATTAGGGAACCCTACAGTTTTAGCGGCTCCAGAGAAAACTTTAGAGGGAAACAAATGGTAAATAGTTGCTGTTCTATTTTCTTCATGCGGGTCTACTCTGATTTGTGCTGACGAACTATTGGTTTTATTGTAAGCTATATTAAAAAGATGTGACCTAGCATCTGTATCAAACTGTGTTATTAACCGTTGTTTTCCGAAAATGTCTGACATTATTTGTGTTACAACAGTCATCCCACCGATAAGGTAAGGCTGAACCATTTTCTGAAAGGACTCAGTAGGTTGTCCTTTACTATCCAATAAATCATACGTTTGTTTCATGATGCCACCAATAAGCTTCTTATCCATTCGTAAGGAGCATCCTCTAAAGACTTAACCATTTGCGCGTCGAAGCCTTCGTTAACGAAAGCAAATTTATTACGGTCGGTATGTCTTGTTTCTGCTATCTGAACTGTATTAGTAATAATCTGCTCAGGTGACCAACCTGTTTTGTCATTTCCTCGTAAAGCATTATGGTAGTAGGTTTCATAAAGAACCGCAAAAATGTTTTGGTTTTCTGGTGATACCTCCGTTTGAGTGAAGATTTTATACTCTTCTAATAGTTCAATGAGGGTGTCTAAGAAGAACCCACCGAAAAGCATAGGAGTTTGCTCAGTCGGAGTACCTATACCCATGATTGGGTTCGCAAAACTATGGGGTGCGGAACTCCATCCACGGTTGAAATAAATTTGTCCTATACTGAATTCGTTACAGTTAACATTAAGTAATGAGCAACCGATGTTAAGTTCACCGGAAACGCGAGGGTAACTATGGGTTGGATCGGTACCAAAAATATCTTTAAGAAGCTTAATGATTGTTTTATAATTATCATAATCATCATATGGAAGTAAATTCATGAGAAGGCTTAGATCATTTTTGTTTTCAAGATCAAAGATTTTGCTGCCTTCTGTGAAAAGAGGACGAGTCCAATGGCCTTGAGCAGGTAATGGCTCGACAAACCCATGCGTTAAGGCATTGTAAGTTCTTTTCATGATGTAACTATTTTACCATGTAAGACATACATAAGCAACCTTACCTTACAAGCTCATAAATCCATTCGATAGGCGAATGATTCGTCGCTTCAATAATTTCTTTTTGGAGTTGGGATTGGGCTAAAATAGATTTAAGGTAAGACTGGTGGTTGGTTTTGGCTACCGCTAAAATATTTTGCATTCTCAAATCATTGTTTTCGTACCTGTTAGTATCTGGTGTTATATAGGAAAGTAAATATAGTGAACTGAAAGCTCGTCTTTGTCGGTCTGTTTCAAAACTTAAATGAGTGATACTAGCACGGTAGAACTCTAGAACTTCTATAAGTTCTTCGCAAGTTTTACCCCAGTCGGCTGAGTCAGAGAAAGGACTAACATAAACGTCATGGATAAGATGTGTTTGAGTTACATCACCCAGCGTGAATTGGGTACTTATAGCAATAGTGGCATATTTGTTATTACCGAAATCTAAAACAATCTCTCGCTGGTTATCATCAGTATTTTGAATCCAAATCCAACCGTCCTCTTCTTCTGGGTCGGATACGAAAGTATCCGCAAGGAGAGTAATGAATTTTTTAAAAGGAGGATGAGCAGCTAGTTTTTTCCCTACGGCATCTTCAACTTCTGCGTAATCAACTATGGCCCACTTTGTTTGTGACATTATTGAGCAACCCCAATCAGCGGATTATTAAGAAACATGGTTTCTAACCATTCCTGTGGGGCATCCTCTGTGTCTTTAACTTCAGTTCCAGAGAAATTTGTTACTGCATAAAAAGTTTTCCAATAGGAGGAATGTTTACTAAAAACAATATCTGTAAGATCTGATACAAGCTTATTTTTATTATCAACATCACGAGTAGAGTTTAGAACTTCACCCCTCGTGTAATGATGAGCAATATCGTAAAGGTTAGCGAAGATAGCTCTCTGGTTTTTAGTAAAATTAGGTGTTATTTGTTTAATCATTTTCGCATAATCCATAAGGATATCAAGGAATTCCTCCACAGGAACATCAGTATCTGCTGTTTCCCCAAGATCGTAACTGCTGAAAGTATGATTAATTTTCATAGGAGAGCCGTAGAGAGGATAAAGTTTAATGGAAGCTATCTCAACCTGACCATACCCAATAATAATTGCGGGTTTACTATCAAAAGTATCATATTCCTTCTTTGCTAAAAATTTGCTACCGGCGCTAGCATCAAAAGTAGCTTGAAGCTGGCTTACTAACAGCCTGAAATGGGAATCGTTAAGGACGTTCGAACCAAAAATCCTTTTGGAGGAAATAGCTTCAGAAAGATCTAAAGAAGAGGTATTAGTATGCCTTCCGGAACGCAATAACAAAGTAATCCCCTAAAAATGTAAACAAAAAATCTATGTTTAGCCTTTATAGCATACCAAAACTATTATCATAAGTCAATGTTAACAAAATGTAATATGTTCCGGTTTTCTACATTAAAAGGAAAACTTTAATTCATCATGGCTTCTAACCACTCTTGAGGAGCATCCTCTGTAGCAATAACATCCTCACCAGATAAGTTTGTTAATACATAGTTAAGCTGCCAGTAAGCATTATGTTTACTACAGGCTATCTTTGCTAGATCTTCTATAACCTTATTTTCATCATCAAGCTCACGAGCCGTGTTAAAAAGCTCACCACGAGTGTAATGATGTGCGATATCGTAAAGGTTCGCAAAAATAGCACGTTGTTCTTTGGTTAGATTCGGGGTCATCTTTTTGATACTCTTAGCGTAGTTCATAAGAATGTCAAGAAATTCATCTAAGTAGACATCTACCCCTTCAGTCTCGCCAATTTCATAGCTACTGAAGTTATGATTAATTTTAATCGGAACCCCATAGCTAGCAATAATTTTGATTCGGGCTATCTCAACTTGACCATATTCGATAAGAATATTGGCAATTTTAGGGTTGATATCCATGTAAGCAGAGAAGCGACTTCCCCAACCTGTATCAAAAGTGCTTTTAATTTGAGAAAGTAGTAGCTTAAAATGTGAATCATTTAGAGTCGTATCGTTGAAGATGCTCCGGATGTCAACTGCATCGTAAAGGTTCACAGGCGGTCGAACATACAGTTCAGGTTTTTCACCAGTACGCAACATTACTGTGCCTCCTCATTGACAGTAATGTAATGACGAAGGCGAACAGGATCACGCTTTGTTATAACTTTGGTCTTCGGTGGAAGAGGAACAAGATGATAAGTGATACCAATGATTACTAAATTAAGTTCCTCGGTGTTCTCAACTATGTGCTCAAGAGTTTGTTCATCAAAAGGTAGGTCATAAAGGTTATTTATTCCTTTACCTCCTACTGAAAAATCTTGGCCTGTAAGGGTCAGATAATCATTTGTTTCTTCTAAAATTTTTATCTTATCATCCTCAGAAAGAGAATCAATAGCCGCTACAAGAAGCTGAAAGTAAAAACGTAGACTTTCAGTTTTCTCAATTATGTTTTCAGTTTTAAAGCTCTCTACTGTGCTCTCAACATGTCCTACAGCATGAGAAAAAGCCTCATAAGTTTCAGGCGTGTAAAAGATAGGTGCCG
>Ga0247742_10000709_pt1 | contig 25730 bp, 28 predicted proteins | sample UWRJL208509C2_FD_180944 | JGI IMG/M metagenome (GOLD analysis project Ga0247742, IMG submission 180944) | Plant litter microbial communities from Arlington Agricultural Research Station in Wisconsin, United States - UWRJ-L208-509C-2 | ecosystem: Environmental > Terrestrial > Plant litter >... | reverse complement strand
CTGCACACGGCGATCTCGCGCGTGCAGGGCGGCAAGCTCAAGGCCAAGCACGAAATCCGCGTCGCCACCATGTTCAAGGAAGTGCCGCTGGAGTTCCTGCGCATGATCGCGGTGCACGAGCTGGTACCTGCAAGTAATCGCTAGATTAACAACATTCTAAAGTAAGCAAAAAATGGACACCCGACGCTTGAAGTATCTGAGTGCCTATTCTGACCAACTGCAGTTGCAGGTAAGCCAGCTCATCGAACAAAGCAAGCTCGGCGAAGTATTGAGCAAGCGCTACCCGACGGCGCATCAGATTCGAACTGACAGCGCTCTATACAAGTACACGCAGGATTTGAAAACTAGGCATCTCGGTAACGCTGACCCTATAACGAAGGTCGAGTACGACAACAAGATTCACGTCATTAACCAGGCGCTTGGTTTGCATACCGCCATATCCCGTGTTCAAGGCAGCAAACTGAAGGCGAAGCGTGAGATTCGTGTCGCCACAATTTTTAAAAATGCTCCGCAAGAATTCTTGGCAATGATTGTGACCCACGAGCTCGCACATCTGAAATGCAAGGAGCATGACAAGGCCTTTTATAAGTTGTGCACCCATATGGAGCCCAACTATCATCAATACGAGTTCGACCTGCGACTCTACCTTACGCTGTTGGATACAGGTGGTAGTCGCCTTTGGGACTGAGGTATCGAGGAAATAGCGGCGTCTGGAAAAGATGCCAAAAATTGCGTGTTGAAGCCATTCGAGAACGTAGTGCAAATTCCGACGCTTCATCAGCGACACGACACTTTGCTGTGAGATTTAACGTCGTTTTTTCGTAGGCACTATAGCGCCGACAGCGCCCTACCCTCCATTTCGGCGGTTTTCGAGTAACGCTGTCACGAGTCTACCGAGCGTAAATTGTCTCTCGGTCGCACACTTCCCGATTGTTTTGTAGCCGGAATTTTTCACCAGGAGCCTCGGCTCCGCTGCTACATGCTTGCGCATACTTCCGAGGGGCATCCGCTTCATCTGACTTCAACTACCCCTCAAGCAGCCACTGAGCTTCAACTTTCAGCGCACCTGCAAGGGCTTCAATTTTCGAGAGGGATGCGTTTACCACTCCTCTCTCGACACTTCCGACGTATCCAAGCGATACGCCAGCCATTCCCGCCAGATGTTCTTGAGACCACTCAAGGCTAGCCCTCGCTGAACGCACATTGTTTGAGAGCCGAAGTCTAATCGGGACAGAAGCTACGTCAGGAAGCAGGTGTTCGAAGAATCTCTCAAGCGTGTCAACCGAAAGATTTACCTTCCCTGACTCTGCTTGACTTACGTATTGCCGGAGAAAGCCCGTAAGTTCCGCAAGCTTAATCTGCGATATGTCCTGAGCAGCGCGAAGCTCGCGGAGCCGCATTCCATAGAAGACCAACAAAGATTCCTTACTTTTCACCATTGGGGCAGGATGTCCGAAAGCGTTCCGCCACACCAGACGCTATGCATTAACATGGTTTGCATTTACACGTTTTGCGTTTACACGGTTTACATTGCATGTCTTTGCCCATACAATTCATTATCACTGTGGAATATTGATTTTCCGTAGCGTCGGCACTTCGCACAAACCACGCCTATTCAATTTTTTGCTCGATTTCGAGCGGGGCATAACTCGCCCTGAAGATTTGAAAACAAATCGGTAACCGCACGGCGAGGCAGCCTAACTTAACAACAGATGGAGCTTCATGCGCACTCGATTATTACTCGCAGCTATGCCTTTCACCGCTGCATTGGCCGGCTGTGCCAACTTAGACATGAGCCGTTATATCCATGCGAGCGACGTCAATGTTCCATCTCGTTCAACCGAGACTTCGCCCCAAGCTACCACGTCGGCTCGTGTTCAGAAAAGTGGATATGACCCTCTGCCACCGGCTTTCGGCGTCGGCCCAAACTGCTACACCGGCGCTGTTGGCAACTTTGGCGGAATGCTTGTGTATGGCGGTCGTGACGGGCAAGACCGGTACTACTCTTGTAAGCCAGGAGCTCCGATTCGCTTCGCTCCTGCGACAAATGAGTTCAATTCCCGGCTCATCCCTTATTTGTGTGACATCAGCAAGCCGGTGATTCAAACGCCTGGCTATAGCGGTTCGCTCACCGTCACCTGCATGTACAAAGGACCAGACGGAATTCCGGCGAAGGTAAACGGAGTTCCAATACTGGTCGTGAAATGACGATGAAAGCTCGCATTAGTGTTGTGGCTGCCGCCGCCTTCCTCGCTGGCTGCGGCGGCGGTGGCGCTTCGTTGACAGCGGCGGGTGGCAACCAACCAGCTCCTGACATGCCCGCCAAATTCGGCGGTGCGCTGCAAATGCTCACAAGTCCGAAGCAGTGCTTCACGCAAACTTTTACGTTCGACCCGAAGACAGGGCTAGCGACGGGCGTGAAAGATGTCGCCGGCTACGACGGCCTGCTCTTCGATGACACCGGCAACGGGTATCGAATCTGCGGCGACCAGGTTTGGTTTGGGAACTTCAGCGGGATGATAACTGCGCCAAACGCGGGCTCCGGCACTGCGACCGTGAGCATCTACAACATAGGCAGAGGCACGCTCATCAACGCCACCACGTTGAGCGGCGTCTTATTTGACAAGGGGGCGAACGTCACGCAAATCGATTTATACGATTCAGCTGTATCCCCGGAAACCCGCATGCAGTCATCGTATCTGAACTACGCTTATACGAACGACGTGACCGGAAGCTACGCAACGCTTGCTGGTAGTTATGTCAGCAACCGCCAAAAAACGACCTTGGTGATTGCTGCTGACGGTACTCTGACGGGCACGTCGTCCGCAGGAGCAATCACCGGGAAAATCACGAAGTTCAATGCCGACACGCATGTGCATTCTGTGAGCATCACCTTCAATGCCGGCACCTCCGCGCCGACGACAGCTACAGGCGTTATCGGACCATACAGTGACGCGCAATATGCTTGGTCAATCACACCAGGCGGAAAAGGTTCGAGCTCTATCCTGTTCGCAGCGCTGGGCACTGGCGTTAGTTACGCTGACGTGCTTTCGCATAAATAAGGGTGATGGAGCGAAAAGCCTCATGCTGAGCCTACGGACAAACACTGCTTCAAACGCCGCTATGAACGCGATGAACCAGACCTCGCGCGCCTTGAACACATCAATGACGCGGCTATCGACGGGCTATCGCGTCAACTCAGCGATGGATGACGCGGCCGGGCTTCAAATAGCCACGCGCCTTACGACTCAAGCCTCAGGTACCAAGGTCGCGCTGCGCAACATCCAAAACGGCATCTCGCTGCTGCAGACCGCTGAAGGTGTCGCCCAGGGCATAGAAGACTTGTTCATGCGGATGAAAGATTTAGCCACGCAAGCCGCTGATGGCTCGTACACCGACCAAGACGTCGAGGCGATGCAGACTGAATTTGACGCCCTGTATAAACAGCACTGGACCCTGCTTGATACCCAGTACGCTGGCGAAAGTCTCTTTGTCTATACCGGCGCACAAAAAGCAAAACTATTTGAGCCCCTTTCATTTCAAATCGGCGCGTCTTCGAAAGAGACGCTCGACGTGAATTTCAACAGTTCGTTCTATAACGCTCTTGGCGTGACTGGTTGGGGCGATGCAGGCCTTGTAAATTTGCTCAAAGACCGTCCAGAGGAAGCCATTGATGTTTTGACTTCGAGTTTGGACGGCTGGGCGGCGGTGAGGTCTGCCTTCGGCGCAGTGTCGAACAGACTCGAACATGCCTCGAACAATGAAGCAAATATGCTGCAGAACACTCAAACTTCAGCAAGTCGAATTATGGACACCGACTACGCAACTGAATCGGCTCAGTCGACGTCGCAGCAGATGCTTTTGCAAGCAGGTACAGCAATGCTCAAGCAATCGAGCAGTACAGCAAAACTCATATCCTCGCTGGTTCAAAACTAACTTGGCCAATCGCGCTGCGGCATGACCGCGCCGGCGCTATATTAAAAGGAGCTCCCGATGTCTCTCGCACCCTGCACCTATAAGCGCACCATTCACCCAGATTTTCCTCACGAGACCATCGTGGGCACTGTGAGTGGCGTGCAACCAAAAGTCCTTGTGCGCAAAGACGACGAAGGTAATTATGTCGCGAGTGGCCCGACGGTTGCTGAAGTCCTCGAACGATTTGAAGTGTGCGATGACCTCGCAGAGCAACTGGGAATTTATGCTCTGCGGAAGAAGCGAGAGAATCCAGAGTGGACTACTGAATTCAATATCGAACGGACCCGCAAAGCAATTGCTGACAAAGTCGCGAGCGGAAAATGGGCTCTATCTGTGGCCGAGCAGGCGTGGATTATTGACCGAGTCCGCGAGGGATTATGAGCGATGCGGGCTGGGATTTAGCGTTAGAAAATATACCGATTTGCCTGCTGGACTACGACGGGGTCCTTCATCACGATGAGGTTTATTACAAACCAGGGGCCGGCGTTTTTATGAACGAAGGCGGTCATGAGCTGTTCGAGTGGTCGCACATTCTTGCCGACCTTTTAGAGCCATATCCCGATGTAAAAATCGTCCTGTCTACGAGCTGGGCGCGGATGCTGGGTTTCGAATATGCGAGAGCAGCTTTGCCAGAACCGCTTCGTTCACGAGTCGTTGGTGCTACGTTCAATAATCGCGACATACAAAAAGCTGACTTCGATTTTATGTCGCGAGGCATTCAGGTCGAGTGGTACGTCAAACGCCGAGGCGTACGGCGGTGGTTTGCCATCGATGATGACAGTGATGGCTGGACGTTAGATGATGGCCGACTCGTCAGGACTCAGAGCCACCTTGGTCTCAGCGAAACAGCCGTTCAGGAAGAAGTCCGTAGAGCTCTAGCTTTGCTGTAGCTAGGTGGTCGCCGCTGCTCACCGCTATTGGAGAGGAATGGAAAGCGCTATGAAGAAACCGCTGGAACTTAATCCTGAAAAAATTGCCCGGGTCGTGGGTTTTTTGCGCATTTCCGGAGTGATTATTGGCATCGTCGCTGTCATCTTCGTGGCCTTGATACCGCGTCTTTAGCATCAACAACCAGAGTCAAAAATGGAAAAACCGCGCTTGCCCGACGCCGCTGAACAACAGCGCGCTGTGGTATTTCTAGACATCGACGATGTCCTGTGCGTTCATCGCACGCTTAATACTCGTCAAGTGCTCGCGGTGCTCGCCGGCGATGAGACCGTTGATGCGGACACCGTTTGGCAGCAGATTTTTCATGCGCCTGCACGATACAATCTTCTCACGCTGCACGAAGAGTTTCAGCCACTGTATGTCGTTAGTTCGTCTTGGACACTTCATTTGAATCGAGAGCAGCTGTGCGAGACATTCCGACGCACAGAGCTCGAGTTTGTGGCGGAGAATTTGCACGAGTCCTGGTCCACGCCACGAGGCGATGATAGCTATAGGCTGGTGGAAATCGAGGCGTGGCTCGACACCCATGCGTTGTTGACGCCGGTACCGTATCTTATTCTTGATGATGAGCTTAGCGGGCAGTCACTAGTCGGCTCCCACCTTGAGGACAGCGCTGTACTGTGTGGGGCCGGGGCCGGATTCATGTATCCCAATCTCGTGCAAGCTCAGAAAATTCTACGCCATCAGCTCGCGGAAATTTAACCTCTACCAGGGGTAGTAATCGCCCCCTCAAGAGTACCGCGACTCGGTCCAGTAATTGAGGGAGCTGCACCTCAGCGACCGGCTGGGCCACGCCTAACGCCAAAGGGGCAGCGAAGGACAGCTTCCGCCCGAAGCGGTCCTTCAAAAGTTCTCAACGACCTACCGAAACGAGCTCTAGCAGGCTGCTGAAATACTGCACGGTCGCCGCTTGCGCCGGATTGCCAACCTCGTAAAACGAGCTACAAGCGATTTGTTGGACATGGCGAAGTGGAGAAGTACCCCTTTTTTGACCTAAATTAGGTGTGCCGCAGAGGTATTTCAGCAGCCTGCTAGCCCTCTTTGTTAGTGCCAAGGCCCGCCTAGTCATCGAGCGTAAGCTCAACAGCAATTACGCTACTAATAAGAAAGAGTAAATCGATGACCACTTCTTCTTGGGCCTCGTTCAGCACATGAGGAAAAATTGGAACCAGAGGCCACTTCATAAGTGCTGCAATCACTATCGCGCCGCACATGATAATTATTGCTGGTCCATCATTATGATAAATGTCAAATATCTTTACCGCAAATGACGAATATATTACGGCAAAAATTATGAACAAAATTTTCTCAAAAATCCAATCCAAAAAAGTTGGGTTTCGTTCTGGCGAGGAGAAAAGTGCAACAGTAACCAGCAAGAGCAGAGCAACACAACCTAAATATGCGCGAATAGGTTGCTTCGGCGCAAATATTAGTGCCCCAAATCCAATAACGCCAAAAGTTAGCCCAGTGCCAAATACGATTTTTTCTGAAGCCCTGCAATGCGTAGCTAACATGGAAAATGTCCAGAATATAAAAGCAATGCAGAAAATTATCATTGCTTGGTTCTTGCTGAGCCTATCATTTATCGAGTTCCTTAGCCTGCGTTTTTCCAGTTTTTTCTTGCTCACTTCAAGTGCGTGTTTATTGGTCATTTTTTAAATTATGGTTATATATAATTGATGGTGACATAAGCGTGTGGCACCACCGCAGCCATCATCATTATTTGGCTACTGCAAGAAACGGATAACAAAACCGTTGAGATAAATTATCCGCAAAATTTTTCTTTATACAGTTATTGGCCGCCTGCTGCTGAGAGACTAATCGCGCCGTTTCCGAAGCTTGCTAAAAAAATACGAAGCAAGCAACCCGAACGGCCAGCAGACGAAAAGGAATTTCTCCCAGCTTTTCCATTCTCTATATTTTACGTCCGTATAGCGCCTCCCTGTTTTTCCACAATAGTCACCTCCGTCGCAAAGTCTATACGGAGCATCCGGATACTTTAAAAATCCATAAATAAATACTGTCAGGCAGAAGGCAACAATCGCAAATAGCAGCCCTTGCAGCTTGATGTGACGCCCCGCGAAAACTCGTTCTCGTATGTTCATCGCACTATTCCTCTACCTGCGTTGGCTCCTCGCCTAATTCGGCATGTGTCGGTAGAGCATAACATTTTGTCCATCTTAAAAATACGCGAAATCTCACAAGTCGAAGTGGTTGCGATGTGTGCGAACTAGTGGCGGCTGTTGAGATACAGCGCAGTCGCGACTGTGGTGGACTCCATCGCTCCTGCCGGATTAGTTAGGGAGTTCGGCCTCGTGATGAGGGTGTACTCGCGCAGAGCTGCACGCTCAGCTAGTTACCGGGAATCCTTTGACGCAAGGGCGATTTTTGAAAGCAATACGTTAAGACTGTTCGTGAGAGAGCTAACTGAATTCAGCCATCCCTGGTGCTACCGTAGAACTTTGCATTTTTGGAGACCTAAAATGTCCGACGACCTTAAGAACCGAGGCCGGCCCGACCGCATCCGCATCATCGTCCATGAAGAGTATGAAGTCCGATACTGGACCCAAGAGCTAGGAGTGAGCCGGGAAGAGCTCGAGCGCGCTGTGAAAGCTGTTGGAGTTGCGGCGGCGGACGTACGGATGCATCTTGGTAAATGATGAGGATGCATGCGAATCTATATCCCCGCACGCCCATCGACCAACCCATGCCTGACCCATCAAAGTACCCAAGCACTCCAGACGGTAGATATTTCGTAGTCCGTGGCAGGCTGTGGCGAATGAGTAATCCGAACATGCCTCCGGATACACGGCAGCATTGGGTCGACCGGCTCATGGAAGCAAGGCGGCATGTCGGTGCTGCGAAAAAGCCGCAGGATTCGGTCGTTTTGCAAAACGCACGAGCGGCCGTTGAGCCGCCAAATTTGCTTTGGGTGGCAACGGACCGTTACGTTTAAATTTCCTCCCTATACTCTGCTTTAAAGGAGGATTAGCATGAGTAAATCAACCACCAAACCAATTCGCAGTGTAGATGACTTTCCACCAGAGCGATTGAGTGAGTTAATAGAGCAGCTCCTCAATTCTTCACTAGCAGTAGGCTCACCGGCATGGCAAGCGTACCATGCGTCAAACCGTGTCACCACCCAAAAGATAGAAGCTGGTGAATCGCTTTGTCACCCACAAGTTTTGGAATCCACTCAACCTTCGGGAATTGCTCCGGAAAACCTGCAAGCGGAACTGCCTTGCTGAGGTCGCCGCCCTGCTTTATCAGCATTGAAGTCGCAAAAGTAATATCAACAATCTCTCCCGATTGAAGAGACCACCATACGTGATAACGGCCAGAGGCCCGAAGCTTCAACAAGTCGAGTGTTTCCATTTCAAAAATAGGGTCGCCCGCCACTTTGATGCTTCCAAGTGTCAGCAAAACTTTATTTTGAATAATTTGTTCAAATTTAGATTTCATCTTCCAATTGACGCCTGCACATTGGAGACCAATGTCCGCAGGAGTTAAATGGCCAAACCCTAGCTCTTGTGTCATTACATCAATTAACGCTTTGCAATGCTCCTGGTTCAGAATTGGGGAAGGTAACCGTGCGAACTCCTCACTCCCAAGGTCGCGTGAAGAAGTAACCGCTATAGCGTCTTGCAATGAATTCCAATAATTTTGCATTTTTTCTCTAAAATTGAATGAATTGGGCCAGCGTCAAACGACATATTGCTCTTCCGTGGCAATCAGCAGAGTTAACGAGGTAGCTTTCTGTTCTTGGCATCAAATCTGGGAAGGAACGGCCAATTCTAACGGCCCGTTAGATTCGAAGCTTCAAACCTTTGAGTGGCTTCAGCTCGCTCTTGTAGCACTTCCCGGATTCAGACAATCTTCGGTCAAATGCTTGAGTGAGAGCATAGAAGTTAGTAGACGCGGATTGTACATCAAAGTTGCAATTTGGCACTAATTCAAGTTGGAAGTGCGGCGTCTGGCTAGCAAAAAATCAACGACTCAGCTTGATTTACGCAGGCCAGTCGCTAGTCGTTCATGGCAAAGAAAGTATTTTAATTAGCAATTCAATTGACTGAAATAAGTATTGGATGGATGTGCCACGGTTTGGAAAACGTCCCTGAAGTTGGCTTACGCTAACGACTAAGCTATCTTTTCCGCACTCACAAGTGCATGACAGAGGTAAAGAAATGATTTCGACACTTTCACATCCCAATGGCGGCACCATCATCTGACAAGTGCAACACCCCTATCGAGAAGCACCGGCAACGATTCTAGGACCAGGCGGACAGCAGCATACGCAGGAAACGGTTTATTCCCGCGCTAACGTTAGAATTCAACTAGGGGGGCTTATGGAACTTCCAGTAGCTGTGCCGATTGTAGTAGTACTGCCGGATGGCAACTCCTTACAAATCGAGGTCTTACGGCAGCACGCCACAGACGTTTGGGCTACAGTTATGCTGTAGAGCTAGTGGAGGTTGGTCGCAGTGACCAAGATGGCGGCATGGATTGCCGCTATCTCTTTTAACCGTGTATCTCTCCTAACTCTCGCTATTTTGATAGAGATAGATATCGAATACTCGCTCCAAAAACCAATCGCTATTGACCATTTCCCGAGTTCCTTCCGGGGATTGGTCCCATTCTGGTAGGATTTTGTGAATATTGTGCAAGCCTCTTACCGCCTTCACAATGGTTGGCTTGTAAAGCTCATATGATGTTCTCCAAGCCTCGTAATACTTAGCGTAATCTCGACTCTTAAATTTCGCACCCATTGCTTTCAGGGTTTTTTCTGCACGCGAGTCATAGATTACGTAAGGCGCACGCCTTCTGAGCCAAAGCAGCTTAGAAGCTGCGGAGATGTTATTTTTACCAAATCGCACCTTGAATTTTGCTGCTAGTGCGGCAACTTTCTCCTGAACCTTTAGGCTTTTGTCCTTATCGATTTCAAGCAACATATCGATTATTTCTTGAGCGACATTTCTATCCGCCTTGATACCTGAAAAATTGCGAGCAATGATGAAAAAGCTTAATGCTGAGCGAAGCGATTCCGCCGACGGTTTTTTACTGAGCGATTCATGAAATTTCTCCTCTTTGCGTTTCCACTGAAGCAAAAAGTGGGCGGCACAAAGCTCCATGCTTACGTTGATTTTGGCAAGTTCCATTGGATTTTATTTTTCCGTAACTGGATTAATTTTGGGCATTGAGACCTTTTCCGGTGTCATTCCCCTGCGCATGCAAAGTTATATCTAAGAGCTCGCTACGATTCTTGAACTTGGCTCGCAGAATAGTCAGCTAGCGCCTGAACCGCCCAGGCGACATCAGTTACCGTGGCGTACAGGGAGTAGGAGCCACCTTTGAGGCGGTCTGGCGGAACCGGGATTGAAGCCGACCAGTGCGCGTCTCCATCATGCGCGTTCTCTTCCGAAGTAATAATGGTGACAACGTCGTTCTTGTAAAAATACGAAAGCATCTCATATTGAGTCATTGACGTAGCTTCATCGAACATATGGTCAGCTCTAGCTTTGCGTGCCATACGATGACCTCTTCGGAGTCCCTTAGCGTTGCGGTTAATGACCAGCTGTTCAAGCGCCTTCACCGAAATGCTATCAATATGCCATGGCTGCAAATCGACGGCTGCTGTTTCAAATGTGCGATACCGTCCGTGCGCGGATAGCGGGGCATCGCGAAGCATCTGATACAAGACGAAGAGAAATTCCTGCTGCTTAAGAGATAAGGAAGAATACATAAAATGGCCTTTCCAATGAAGAGGTTTACGGAACACAATTTTTAGAGTTTGGCTTGCTTTTTTCCTGGGCATAAGGTTCAATAGCTTGAATTTTACATCCCTTCTACTGCAAAGGAAATTTATGTCTTCATACTTAGAGTTACTGGCCCAAATCGCGGAACTTCAGAAAAAAGCTGAGGCTGCACGTTCGAATGAAATTGCGGTGGCAAAAGCGAAAATATCGGAAATCATGAAGGAATTTGGTTTGGGTATTGCGGACCTCGGCGGAATCGTTAAAACGAAGTCTTCGAAAGCACGCGAACCCGTTGCCATTAAATACAAAGACCCCGCAACTGGCGATACCTGGACCGGTCGGGGCCGCGCTCCCAGGTGGCTGGCTGGCAAAGACAAGAACGATTTTCTTATCAAATAAAGTTAGTTTGCATGAAGTCATCTGACAATTTACAAAAAAACTATTAACGCCAAGCGTATTTTTGGTCTTTGGTCCAGAATACGTAGTCTACCCCTCGTGAAATGGCTTCAGCAGCGGCTATAACTAAGGCTTGTTCAAAAAACTTTGATTTTTCGCTCCATACTTCGTTTACCTGCTCCCGACCATCATCCGATATAGATATTTCGACAAGACGGGAGATATCAAATGCTAAATCTTGCCCGATTTCTTCGGTAGTAAGATGCATATAATTGGCTGGCATTTCACGTTCGGTAGTGATTTCTTTAGCGGTAGCGATGACAGTTTGAATTTTTTCTTGGAATAGTTCGGACGCATAACTGTGAATAGCAATGTTGCTGCCTTTCGGTTGTTTCCGAGCCCATTGGAGCCATTCTTTGTGGACAATAGGGTATGTAATTAATGGTTTTAAAGTACACTCCTCTCTTGCACAAGCAACTTTAGTTAACCAATCAGCGTAGGTAGCTACTTGGATTGCCGCAGGATGATTTTTTCTAAATAGATGCCATTCCTTGGAATCGAGCCCGGCCATAATAGTAGCAACACGAGGTGATGAAGTAATTCCGGTGGAATTCATACGTGGGCGGCCATTCGGAAAGAATTTTGATTCTTTCCCTATCGGCGGTGTGGGCATTACGTAAGTGACATCGTCGAGTTTGAAGGAAATATCAACGATAGGCCCCTTTGTCGAAGGGCCCTTTGACGGGTCACGCATAACCCTATTCATGCATTCGATTGAGAATGCATTCCAGGCGCTTCGAAGGGCGTCGAATTTCTCAAATGGGTTATTCTTGAGGTGCGTATAATCGATAGGCCACATAAAATAGCTATCAAAAGAGTCGCTATAAAAATAAGCACCAGAAACGACTACGGCATCGATTTCATTTGTGTCATTATTAGCTCGACGCTTCACTAGCTCTTCTAAATCTGAATGGCCTAATGACGCATACCCGTTATTGACTACCCAAAGAACGGTACTGGTTGTGCCAAGCTCAGCCTGCGACTGTTTTAGCTGTTCACGTGCCGATTTGACCACAGTACCTATCGGACCTTGCATAATTTTATCGTAGTCGCGCTGGCCATCGAAGTCGAGAGCCTGTCTATCTAAAACGACTGTAGGTCGATTGGGATTTCGGGCCCTAAAAAGTTCTGCAATCCTCTTTTGCCGTTCTGGTTTTCCTAAACCTTCTTCTTCCAAAATTTTCAATTCAATAACACTCGAACCAAGCACAAAATCCGCACCCCTTTTTGTTCGTTTATCGGCATCTGGATGAGCTCGCCGACCGCCAGCTGCGATGATAACGGATTCCATGTCGGATTCTGAAAGGCGACTAACCCTTAACGAGGGTAATTGGGAACTTTCTTTGGCGATAATCGATTTATTCAAGATAATACTAGCTCTTCTATAAGATTGAGTAGAAAATATTACGGGTTAATTATATTCGGGGACGCACTCCAGTGTCAAAATACGTCCCTCCCAATCCACTTCACTGACTGCGTGGATTGGCACTATTCGTTTAGTTAAACCTTTGATATAAGGTTGTAACTGCGGCGGCGAGGTAAAGTATGTTGAAGCAATAGCTTCCGCTTCTTTAGCATCTGCATAGAAAAATTTTTCCATTTTCTTTTTTATAGCTAAATTATCTCCTTGAATCGCGACATCCTCGATTTTCCCTTCCAAAAACCGGCACAGGAGAAGCTCATCAATAACCGCAACGTTCCGAGACGAGACTCCAACATGTGTTCCTGTGCTTACTATAATCAACGGTACAATTTTAAAGTCCAGAATTAACTCTTTTCCAAATCGCTTAACATCTTTAACAAATTCTTCGCGATTTAATGCTAAAGAATCAGCTTTTCGCAATACTTGTTCGGCTGCGCCTTCAACAGTTTTCCGATGCATGGCTACCCCCTTAGCCTCTGTTGGTTCTAAAATACATTTTGATTCTGCGAGAAAAACAGTATTATCGATGAAAAATACGAGGTCGATTTGTTCCGCTCTTCCAATAGAAGGCCTAAATGTATAATTCTCATTAATGCAAATAGCGTTATTCGCCAATGGTATTGAAGTTGAGATAGCTTCAGCAACTGTTGCTCTTATATAGGATTCGAACGGTGGGCCGCGCTTGGAGAGGTCTATTCCCCCCTGGCGCATCCAGACGTCTACGAGCCGCCGCAAGTTGGGGTTTACTGCGGCGGTAAAAATAGGCGCTACCGTTTCCTTACCGACAGGAATCATAGGTTGAGCCCAGATTTCCTGCTCGGGTCCCCCTCTATATGTAAAGAATTCCACTATTCTCCGTCCCTCAGACGGCTTAATCTGCACTGCTGCTAGCAACGCATCTATAAGCGCACTTACTTGCAGCACCGGTGCATATTCTGGAAACCAAGCACTATGCGCTAGGTTATCATTTAACCCTGAAGAATGTTTTGCGCCTACTGCCTCAACTAAAATTGTGGCAATTCGGGAAATCACTGTCCAAGCGCGAAGTAGCATGGATAAAGTTACGCCCTCGAGCAAAGGAAGGGGCTCTTCAAGTAGCTCGGAATAGTATGGCTCAGAGGCAAAAGCTCTCATTATAGTAAGTTCTTCGAGTGCTGACGATAATTCACCACGTTTCGAAAATTGGATAACTTGGCGCTTACCTTCCCGTTTAATGGACTTGACTTCTCTTATGTTCGCAAAGAGCCCTTTTTCCGCCATTCCCCGATGGAACTTCGCACCCATTACGGCGAATGAATTTGCGAGGGACATTCGACGTGAAAGCCCTATTCGATAACTTCGAACTGTATCGATGTTAGTAGGTATAAACGCTTTTATTTTTCCGACGTTCTGGGAGATATAACCATTCCATAGACATTCATCCCACAAGTCTTCGGTATGGCGATAAATAATCCCAAGGTTAATTTCGAGGATGATATCCTCCCACTCTATCTTATTCATCTGGGCTGCACCACCAAGCTCAGGGTTATCCTGCAAGGTGATTTTCACTGGTATTTCTATGCCATCTACTAAGCTTTCGGCTATCTCATCCGGTTTCCACTCGAAACCGCCAGGTAACTCAAGCTTTACGTTAGCAAAATCCTCAAATCTAAAATGTTCGGCGTTCTTACCCTCCAAATCACTAAGAATTTTTTTAAAGGCCTCTTGTGTCTTATCGCGATTGGCAAAAAATCCTTGATTCGAGGCAGCCACAAAAGCACGTAGCTTAGTGGAAGCGGAAAGTAGTGGCGAAGTCGAGAGCTTCAAGCAAGAGCGGATATTGTTTAGTTTTTCTGATATTGCAAGTCCGGAAACATATATGTTTTGGTCTGACTCGTCCGGATTTTCGATAGCAGAAAATACAGTTGACCAATTTTTAGCTTTAAAATTTCTGCGTAATGGCCCCGCTATTTCATCCCTTTGGATTTTTTTTAAAAATTCACCCATTATTTTCCCAATTAAAATTAGAAACTTCACGAAATTCTATCCAGAATAGCATGTTGCCTACGCGAAAAATACGTACATTGTCACTTAACTTTGCTACCGCAAGTATAAAAGTCTAACCAACGCGATTTGTTGCCATAAGCCCACGGCCGCCCACGTGGTCGTCGGACTTTACGGAAGTCAGCTGTTGAGGTAGAGTGACTATCAGTCGAGCACGTCGGCTAGCCCGTCCACAAGGCGAAGCATCCTTCGGGAACATCGTGATGTTGTGCAACAGATATCTTTCTAGATGTCACTTTTTTGGTGAGTGGGCGCGCTGAATGTAATGGTGGCAATACGGAGAGCATATCGTGCCAACTTTTACCTCGACTCAACTTCAGCAATTCAAGCTGGAAGCAAAAAACCAATCACGCGCTACTGGAATCCCTCGCCATCAGGCCTTGGATGAGCGCGCACACGCACTAGGCTTCAGCAACTGGGCGCTTCTGATGAAGAATGCGTCCCCAGGTGACGAGCCGCCACGATTCAAATTCTCTCGCTCTGATGACGACATGCGAGCCGCCCTGCGAAAAGTCGCAGGTGCCGTAAATAGCATTAGTGGACGCAACGTCCCGGCAGGAATAGACGTACCAGATATCTGGGATAAATTTACTGCCCCGTCGCATGCCGTCGAATTCGCCATCGACTACCTCACAACAATCCTCAACGTCCCTCGTTTTAAAGTTGGCTTCAATTCAAAGGCTTTTTGGGAAATGCGCCTGTGGTTGCCGTACGGTCTCCAGAACGTCGGAGGAATCGGCCAAATCCTCGTCAACCGCTACTACAAACCGGTTGGGCTCGATTCTAAAGAATGGGTGAAATACGAAGAGTACGCGCGCCTGATGACGAACGTCACCGCAGATGCTATGAAACTCTTCAGCCACAGTGAGACCGGCCAAGGCCACCTGTATGGGTTATCTCCCTGGCGCTCCCGCAAGGCTGCGCAGGATTATCTTGGCCGCTTGCAGGCGCTGAGGTCAGTACTGCGATAGCTCTAGGCCAGGAGCTCGAATCGAGCTCCTGGTACCTATACATGACTGATGCGCCCGACACCTTCTCCCCGCGATTATTGACCCAAGGAACAAATACATGATTGACCCAATTGATTCGTTAGCATTTTCCATTCACGCCAACCCCGGTATCTACGCAGTCCTCGTTGGCTCAGGTATTTCGCGTTCAGCGAAGATACCGACTGGCTGGGACATCACGCTCGAGCTAGTACGAAAGCTGGCAGTGATATCCGGAGAAGACTGTGGAGACGATCCGGAGGGATGGTACCGAACCAAATTTTCCAAAGAACCCGACTACTCAGAGCTGCTTGATGGCTTAGCAAAAACCCCAGCTGCTCGTCAGCAGCTATTGAAAACATACTGGGAGCCGACTCCGGAAGAGCGGGAAGAAGGCGCAAAATCGCCAACAGCGGCTCATCGGGCAATCGCCAACCTTGTTCACAAAGGCTTCATCCGCGTTATCGTTACGACTAACTTCGACCGACTGCTGGAAACAGCGCTGGCAGATGTTGGCATCACGCCGACTATTCTTAGTACAGCAGACGAGATACACGGTGCCTTACCACTAATCCACACGAACTGCACTATCGTTAAAGTGCATGGCGATTACTTAGATACTCGTATCAAAAATACTCCTGATGAGCTCAGCACTTATAGCGCCGAGTTCAACACCATTTTGGACCGCATTTTCGATGAGTTCGGCCTCATCGTATGCGGCTGGTCTGCAGACTGGGACGTCGCGCTGCGAGCCGCCATCACGCGCGCACCGTCACGCCGCTACGCAATGTACTGGGCCGCGAGAGGTGTGCCCGGCACAGCCGCTCAAGAGTTAATTGCACATCGACAGGCCATACAACTTCCGATAACAGGGGCCGACCAGTTCTTCAGCACCGTCACGCAAAAAGTCGAATCCCTAGAGGAATTCTTACGCCCATATCCGCTCTCAACTGAAATGGCCGTCGCATCCTTAAAGCGATTCATGTCCGAACACAAGTTCAGGATTCAACACGAAGACTTAATCGTTTCTGAAGTTGAGCGCGTGGAACAGAACATCGGCCAAGAAAAATTTCCAACGCATGGACGGCTGCCGATAGACACTCAATCCCTCACCCAACGCGTACGAGCATATGAGGGGCATATGGCCAGCCTTACCGCTATGGCAGTCCAAGCGGGATACTGGGCAGAACCACAACACTACCCCTCTTGGACCAAAACGATTGCTCGACTGAGCACCGTGCATCGCCAATCAGGAGGAACAGTTACCCTGCTAGATTTCCAAAAATATCCTGCATCGCTTTTGCTGTACTGCTTAGGAATCGCAGCGGTCGAAGCTGGAAAACTGGACTTCATCCGTGAGCTTTGCGAGACCGCGATTGCAAGGGAACATCACGAAGATAAAATTGCTGTGCAGTTGCTCCCATCAGGATGCCTCCTAGAGTACCCCGACGACGCTAGGGACTTAGAAGGAATCGGTAGAATTTTCGCACCCTTAGGCAATTGGATATATCAAACTTGCAGGCCACTGTTTAGTCGGCTTATTCCGAACGATACGCGCTTCATGTACGTGTTCGATAAACTTGAGATTTTGCTGGCTCTATCCTTCGGCAAGAACTCGGACCGCGACCCGTCAAGGCATTGGATTCCACCAGGACCTTTTGGGTACCGACATAGCAATCGGACCAAGATTTTGGGCGAAATAGAGAATTCATTGGCTAACAAAAAAGAGACATCTCCGTTTGTAACGGCATCACTTTTTGGTGAAAATGAAGAAGCCTGCCGTAAGCAAATTGAACTGTTCAAAGCGTTCGTCCAAAAACTGAACTGGAACTAAACGTAACCTCCTCCATGAAGAAAGAAGGGGACTTTTCAAGGCTCCCCTTCGCGCAGTTACTACTCAGACCTTCAAATCATCGGGATAGACTCCTAAGTCCATCGCAGCCCTCTTAGCCTCGCCGTCCGCCCTCATTTTCCTCTGTTCCTCTACGTGCATCGCCATCGAAAGGTAAATCAATGCCGACCTACTAATTCGGAGTACGTGCTCGGCCTTATCAATCAAATCGTCGCGGGAAATTTTGTGAGATAAGTGGTCCCTAAAGAGGCCATCTTCCCTCGCTATTTCTACATCCGCCGCCACGACTTTTACGAACTTATGCTCAAGGTGATTGCGTAGTGTTTTAAGTTCTTTAGCGACCGGACTCGCCACAGTCTGCATGCTCGCATCGAAGAGGTCTTTCGATAGCCAAAAAAGCCCTCTCAGCGGCAAATTCTCTGACGTTTCAAACGTTGCTCGCACTTGGCGCGGCTGTTTGCCTTTGGCATCCTCATACCAAATCGAATGAAAGTAAACGCTCCGCTCCGGTACCTCTAACTTCCAATAACTGTTGATGAAATAAGCTATCTTGTCGAGCAAAGAGTAAGCACACCTGAAAGCTGTCTTGACCTGTTCCAGGCCTATTGAATAGTGAGAAAAGTCCGCGTTATATGCCAGACCGACCTCCTTGTCTGCAAAATGCACAGTGTCAGCATTGCTACCCTCAAAGAAGCACCAGCGAGCATAGGTGAACTCTTGAACAAGCTGATTGAAGGAGGCACGATAGGTAATTCCAGCCCCCTTTACTCGATGCGAGGGTACTGATAACGTATCCTTTGCCGCCACCGTGTCCGGCCCCAAGTCATTCATTGGATTGAGGAACAAAGTGCGGTCCAAACACCAGCGCCTGTAGCCTTGTTCCCGCTCGCTATCGCCTAAAGGGAATTCGCCCAGTTGTTCATCGTCCGCAACGTCATAGTGGCTGAGGTGATGCTCAACGCCCAAAAGATACTGGCCGAATCCTTGTAGAGCTTCCGGGAAGGTACTGCCATCTCGCCCCACTCCGCCGGCTATCGCCGTCATCAATGCTTCGCGCGCTGCCCGAAGAAACCAATACGTGTGCCCGCCGTCATACAGTGACCGACCATACGTCGCCAGACCGATGCCAAGATTTCCACGAGCCATACCGAGAATAGGCTGCTCCAATAAAGCAAGTCTCCATTCCGTCAACGCATCAACGAATCGCCCCGCATGGTTCAGCGCATTTCCTAGGTTGCAGTAAACCTGGGCCTTTCGGAAAAGCGGCTGCTCATCAAAGCCAGGATGTTGGATAGCTCGTCTCAGCGCAAGAATCTGCTGTAAAAGCTGCGGTTGTTCCCACGACCATAGCGCTTCGGGCGTGTGGCGCGCGTAGTGGAGCGACGACCAAGCATTCGAGGCCAGATAGAGAACGTGACAGGCATCTACTGGGGCAGCCCCCGCGACCATTCGCTCGGATAGCTCAATTGCAGCTACCAACGCCTGCTCATCGCCCGTGTCCCCCGCACCATCAATCAGCTGACTGAGACCTGCGACAGCAAGTTCGTAATCCATGCCATCGTCCAATGCTTTCGCAACAGCGCGGCGAAGTTCTAACAAATCCAATTGCCACCCTCCATCTGTCATCAGAACTACACGTTAGAACCTATGAGTTCAAAACCTCGAAACCCGCCGATATACGATGCACATCCATTTCAATACGGAAGTCAAAGCGCGCGAAGTTCGTCGCGAAAATTGTACACGCTCGCGAACGAAACGTCGGTATGGGTAATTGAAAAGTTGAAAAATGCAGTTTTTTCCAAAATTTTTGCATCAAAATTTTCATCAATTTTCTTCAATTTTCGCTGCGCGAAAAGCTACTAGTCCAACACCTCTCCACAGCCCCAAGTAAAAACATAAGCATCTGTTTAGAGTCCCAAATTTTCTTGTCCTTTCAGGAGCACAGATTTATCAGAAAGCCTTATTAAATAAGGAGCCGTGACCTCAACACCTGCTTAGAAATTCTAAGAAAAACGTAGACGATTTTTTCGATAACGAAATTTTTTAGGAATTTGTAAAGCCTGCTTCTTGCTGCCTATAATCGCCTCCCCCAAGCAGCTCAGCGGAGAAAGAAAATGGCGAAACGTTGTTATGAAACGAAGGACGAGAAAATCGAGTGGCGACTCCCTGCTCGCCTCCAAGTGCAGATACCTCAAAGACATCGCTAGCTCCGAACCTGACATCAAAGCTCTTGTGAGCCAATCTGAAAACCGAATGGTTACGCTTCAAGTAAAACCCAATTTTGGAACCAATAAATGCAAAACGTTATCAATGCTAAAGCAAGCAAAAAACTGCTTCCCCGCGTGGAGCTTACCGAAATAGCTTCGTCAGACGACCCTTCGGCGTACGAGGTGGTGATGCCCAACGGAGCAGTCCCACGCTCCTATTTTGTGAAGCCCTGTCACGACTCGGCGACCGGGTTCCGAGTTGACGGTAAACCCAAATGGATGGGAACACGTTTCAACCTATTCCCAATAGTGCTGGACTCAAAAGGAACGCCTTGGGCAGAGGCTGCGGTCTATATCACCTCACGCCTGGAGCAGAGCCTAGAGCCATCGATGAGCACTTATCACTGCATCGCAGCGGACCTCGCTGCCTATCTCCGATTCGTTGAAGAGTCATGCATAGATTGGACCCACTTCCCCCAACGCAAATTGGAGCGACCAACCTATCGATATCGGGCGCAACTTTGGCTATCGATTGAAGCGGGCACCCTGTCCGCGACAACAGCAAAGCGCCGAATGAGCTCCGTCATTTCGTTCTATCGTTGGCTGAAAAATGAGGAAGTGCTGACGTTTAAAAATCCGACCTGGGTGGAATCCGACCGAATGATTTTGTTCACCTACGAAAACGGACTTCGAGGTTCGAAAATCGTCAAGAAAACAGACTTGGACATCCAAGTCGCTAAGCAGAACGACCCCTACTTGGAATTCATCGAAGACGAAGGAAAGCTCCGCCCTCTCCCGGAAAAGGAGCAACGTTGGGTATTGGAGGCTCTCACAAAACATGGCCACACTGAGCTAACGCTAATTCAACTGTTCTCCCTGTTGACAGGAGCACGCATTCAGACCGTCTTGACGTTTCGAGTCAAGCACGTGACCGCGCAATACTTAGTCGCACCCGGCACAGATGTAGTGCGAATTCCGGTTGGTCCAGGTACTGGTATCGACACCAAAAAAAATAAACGAACCGTATTGCACGTTCCGACTTGGTTTATTGAAATGCTCATGACCTATGCTCGAAGTGGGAGGGCGTCCGTCCGGCGGAGCCGTGCGCTAGGCGGAGACACTGCGGACCAGTATCTGTTCCTGAGCTCACACGGAAATCCCCTATACGAAAGCAAAGCTGACGCGGCGCAGTACAACGCAATAAGTAAGCGTCGCCATGCAAAAAATGGTCAAGCAGTACGACAGCTCATAAGGGATTACATCATCCCTTATGTTCGAAGTACATATGATTCAAATTTCGACTACAGCCCACATGACCTACGCGCGACCTTTGGCATGAACTTGACTGATGAACAGCTGAAGCGCGTAGCTAAAGGAGAAATTACTTTGAATCAGGCACGAGAGTATGTGAAGTCGCGAATGGGTCATAAATCGGCAGCAACCACGGACGGATATCTGCAGTACAGGGGTCGCCTGAATTTCATAAGGAAGACAAACGACGAATACGGAGACCATTTGAAACAACTAGCAATTCAGGCCTTGGGAGGTAAGGTATGAAAACTAAACCGAACGCCCTATGCACCTTGCTGTACCCGATGCCCTTGGCGATAGAGTTGGAGATTCAGCCAGAGCGTGCTGTTGTGAAATTTGGTCTTTCGCGGACCGTCGACATCGGTGTACTGTGCTTTCCAAAAGTACCCACAGCGGGCCTGTTGGCCGATGATGCGCGACGCCTGATAGCTAACTCTCCACCGTCGCCTGCTCGGACTAACCACGTGAGGCAACTGCTGATGCATATTTCGGCAGTCGCTGCATCCGGTAGTTTCCGAATGCCCACTTTGCATGACCACTACAGTCGGCTTTCTGTCTTTGTTAGATGGGCTGACGCCAATCGTTTGGCCGACGTTCTCGCAAACGAAACGAACGCAAGGATTGGAGTTAGAGCTTACTTGGACCACATGCGTGACCGTGTATCTCGCAATGACATTAGCTTGAATGCCGGCGCAAAACAGCACAACACTGTCGTGCAAATACTCGGGGATTTCTTGGAAATTGATGGGCTTGGCTGGGGACTGAATTTGCTGAGGCGGGACTTAAAAACAGGAAAAGCTACGTCTACGCCATCTGAATTAGCCCAAGGTAGACTCTTGAGTCTTTGCATCAGCTTGTTTCACGGTCTCGCAGATTTCGTCCTAGAAAAGTGCCAATACCCGTACTCGCTACCCATGCCGAGCTATCTGAATTTTCCCAATGACCGTCTTTGGGTTTTCCCTGCCGTCTCTTGGTTCAAAACTCCCGACATGGTCAAGGCAAGCATCGCGCACGCTGGGTACGATTATGAGGAAGGCAGATTAGCCACAATCGATGAACTACGTGTTCAATATCCATTGGACAGAAGAACTGCGTCTGTAACCCGCGACAAGGCAAAAGTGAAAATGGATATCGCGAACAAAGACCCATTCCACTCCAGCAGGTGGCAGCTAGCCAGCCAAGCGATGAATGCCTACATGGTCATGTTTGTCGCTGATACGGCCATGAACTGGGCTCAGGTCGTATCACTGAAGTGGTCTACGAACTACGACATAGTCCCCTCCGCACAAGGCTTTCGGAGTGTGAAGTGGCGGGCTGGTGGTAAAACGGTGTCGTTCGAGTTACCGGTATCTTCATTGCCGGCCTTTAAGCGCTACTTAGTGCTCAGGTCATATTTGCTCGAAGGCCTGACTTGCGACTACCTGTTCTTCACTAGCGCAAAAGCGAAAGCGCCACCTCGCGCTATTTTATCTAACCTCAACCGAGTGTTTCCGATGCTGCGCCGTATCGACGCGAATCTGAGCAAAGTGTTGCCCCGAGCTTGGCGCGCGGCGAAGAGTGACTGGCTAATACGAAAATCGGACATCTCCACAGCCTCACTACTCTTACAAAACTCGGAAGCCACCGTTCGCAAACATTATGCGTCCGGGTCTGAATCTTTGCACCATGAAGAGATGAGTGACTTCCTGACCCAAGTGGCGAACAAGGTTTTGCGGCCGAGCGAAGAATTAGAGGGCGCAACCGAAAGGGCTGTTGGCAAGTGCGCCGGCATTGGAAAACCCATTTCGATAGAACCATCGCCTGTTGTAAAGCCAGACTGTGTCCGCCCTGAAGGCTGCTTGTTCTGCGACAAGCTCAAGGTACACGCCGACGAAACGGACACTAAAAAACTACTTAGCTGCCGATATGTCATTGCCATGGTCGCACCGATGACCGGTAGCGAAGAAATGTTCGCACTGATGGTGCAACCTGCCATTTCAAGGATTGATGAAATTGTCTCGTACATCGCGGCCCAAGACCCGGAAATGGTGAGCCGAGTGACGAAGGAAATTGATGAGGACGGGGAATTGGACCCGTATTGGTCAGCAAAAGCTGACATGTTGATGACACTAGGATTTTGAGATGAACACTTTATTCCAAGCTAAGCTGAGTTTGCCCGCAGACGCATTCGCTCCTGAAGACTTTATCGACAACCTCGGCCAGAGACCTCACGAAAGCTTCGTTGTTAGCAGAGATAAGGCGGGCAACCCCAAGTCTTTTTATGATGACCTCGTGTGGGATTTTTCCGCTTACGACCCTGACGGTCGTCAAAAAAAACTTCATTTTCAATTCTGGGGGAAAGGAGCTGCAACTTCACGACAGAAGGAAATTGTCGCAGAAATTCGCTACGTATTTTTTTGCTTGATATGGAGGCGAACCGGCGCACCGTTGAGCATAGGCACTCTCGGAAACTATTTGAGTGTTCTAACTGCTCTGGCCCACTATTCGGACTCACTGAAGTCCAATGCGACATCCAGCCTGGTAGACCACACACAACTGTCTCAGTTCATCACAGGTCACTGTTCTGGTTGGATGGCGGAGACCCTATTTTCATTACTCACGCTGCTAGAACGTTTGGACTCTGAAGTGTTGGGATTCAAAGTTGTTGCTCCCAGTCGCCTATCGGACCTAAAGGAAAAAAACAAATCCTATCGTGAGCTCTTGCAACAGCATCCACCTATGCCGACGCGGATATATTCTGAGTTCATCGCTGGTCTGGAGCACGAGCTAGCCGAATGGAAAATGGTCTCGAAAAATATTCTCGCCGCCGTGGACCAATGCACTAAAGACCCGCGCGCAGGTCGGAATCCGCAAGTCCAGCGCATGATAGAGAAGACTCGTAAACTTGAGCATAGAAAATTCCCTAACCTCGCGGATTTGCTCGATGCATGTTCCGTTAGCTACTTCAAGGCCCGCGCTAAAAAAATTGATGTACGTACGATGTCAGCAATTGTTGGCCAAGCCCAGTATATGGCGAAACTTTCCGCTCAAACTTTTAGTGGCATGCGTGACGACGAGGTAAACACCCTACCCTACCATTGCCTTCAAAAGACAGTTTCGGGTGGTAGGTCGCATCAACTCATCAAGGGTCGAACTACGAAATTTTCGCACGGACTGGCGACTCAAGCTCAATGGGTAACCAATCAAAATGGAGCAGACGCGATTAAGGTAGCCAGAGAAATCGCTGATGTCATATACGGGTTCCATGGGGTGGCCCCTGAAGCTTCGCCAGAACGCGACCGGGGATTGCCGTTATTCGTTTCCGTCGGATACTTGGGCTTTGTCGGTACCGCATTAACTTCCGACGATGGCGACTTCGTACCCGGGCGAATGGGCCACAGAGAGCTACCTGACAGCTGCCTGGCTAGCATTGAGGACGGCGATTTAATCGAACTGGAGCACATTGACCCTCATAGGGCGTGGCGTGGCGAAGACAAATTCAAGCTCGGCTCAAAATGGAATTTTACGTCGCACCAGACTAGACGGTCACTTGCGCTATATGCCCAACGCTCAGGCCTCGTGTCGCTACCATCCCTACGCCGGCAGCTTAAACACCTTACAGATGAGATGTCTCTTTACTACGCGAGAGGCTCGAGCTTTGCCAGGAACTTTATCGGTACCCATAAGGACCATTTCGGGCTTGAATGGCAGGAAGCTCAATCCGAGTCCTCCGGGCTTAGCTATCTTCTCAACGTTTTGATGTCTGATGACACCTTATTCGGCGGCCACGGAAACTGGGTACAACAGCGGTTAAAAAAACCTGACAGCTCGTTGCTGCTGGACAGAAGTGTCACGTTGAAGCGCTTCAAGAACGGCGAAATGGCCTATAAGGAAACGATTCTGGGAGGCTGCACGAACATTGGGGCATGTGACAGGGTGGCCGTGCAGTGGCTGCACACCGCATGCGTGACCGACAATTGCAAAAACTTAGTCGGCAATATGACGAAGCTAGACTTGACCATTAAGGCTCAGGAAAACATGTTGGAGCGGCTAGACAAGGCCTCCGTCGAATATCGAACTGAGCTCCAAGACTTACAAGCCTTAATCAATGTGCGTAAACGCGAAGCCAACTAACTGAGGAGTAAATGATGTCCAACGTCCTTAATGAATATTTTGAGGCACTGCAACGCTTAAAGAAACGAAAACCGCTTCGGGTTCCCAAGGGGGCAAAAATAAATAACGATACCGTAGCGATTGAAGCGGGAAGAAAGGCCGGTAGCATCAAGAAGTCGCGCACAGAATTCGATGACCTTAGGAGAGAAATCGCACAGGCGGCACAAGAACAAACCTCTACAGCGTCAACCGCCAAGGACAAGCTTGACAAAGTGACTCACGAGGCCTCTCAATATCGGGATGAACTTGAAACAGCACTCGCGAGAGAGCTAAGTTTGGTCCGCGAGCTGTATGCGCTGAAAAAACAGCTAGCAAAGCTTACCGGCGGAAACGTGCTGCCAATTAGAGGGCTCTCCACAGAGCAGTAAACCGAATGGACAAACCTAACAGGGTTTGTCCATTTTACTTAGCGCTTGATGGACACGCGACAAATGAAGCCATCGTTGAAAATCAACTACTTACGTTGACCATATTTGCATTACTTTGAGGTGAAGTTTCCCACGTCAAGGAAAAGCAGCACGACAAGGCCTTCTACAAGCTGTGCACCTACATGGAGCCGAACTACCACCAGTACGAGTTCGACCTGCGGCTGTACCTGACCGAGCTCGACACCGGGGGGCGCAA
>Ga0247742_10000708_pt1 | contig 25736 bp, 29 predicted proteins | sample UWRJL208509C2_FD_180944 | JGI IMG/M metagenome (GOLD analysis project Ga0247742, IMG submission 180944) | Plant litter microbial communities from Arlington Agricultural Research Station in Wisconsin, United States - UWRJ-L208-509C-2 | ecosystem: Environmental > Terrestrial > Plant litter >... | reverse complement strand
TTCGCGGTTACCTCCCTGGAGCGCAAATTCATCATGACGCCCATGACGGGCGGCCTGCGCCTGGCCGGCACGGTGGAATTCGCCGGGCTGGAGCGCCCGGCCAACATGCAGCGCGCCTGGCAGTTGCATCGTTTGAGCAAAGGTCTGTTTCGTCAGGACCTGAGCCAGGAAGGTGCGACGCCCTGGATGGGTTTTCGACCGTCGCTGCCGGATTCGCTGCCGGTGATTGATCGAGTGTGTGACGGCAAGGTGCTGCTGGCGTTCGGTCACCAGCACCTGGGGTTGACGCAGGCGGCGGTGACGGCGGAGATGGTTGGCGCGTTGGCAAGCGGCGATCAGTTGCAGTCGGGCTTGGCACCCTATCGACTGGACAGGTTTTAAACCGCCCGGTTGCCGGTGGAGGCCTTCAACAGTGCCTCCGCCATTTCCTCGATGTCGTCACGCATCCACAATTTTTCCAGCCAGCCGGCCGGAATTCCTTGCACGCCATAGTGGGCGCCGGCCAGCTGGCCGACGATGGCCGCTGTGGTGTCGGCGTCATCCCCCAGGTTAGCGGCCGCCAACACCGCCTCGGCGAAGCTGTCCGTGTTGAGTACGCACCAGAGCGCGGCCTCCAGCGACGCCACTGCGTAGCCGGAGCCGGTGATTTGCTCGCGGGTTTTTTCGCGGTAGCCGCCTTGGGCAATCGCCAGCACTTTGGGCGCCTGCAGCCCGCTACTTGGGATGGTCAGCCATTGCTCTTTGGCGGCGCCGCCTAACGCCCCGGCGATGGCCCGCGCGAGCACCACGCAACATTCGATCGCTTCCTGGGCGCCGTGTGTGGTCCGCGAGCTTTGGCGGGAAAAGTCCTCGATACGCTGAAGGTCTGGAAAGTAAAACAGCACCACCGGCGCCAGGCGCATCATCGAACCATTGCCGGCCGAAAACGGCGCGGTCGAACCGGCAAACGGGTCGCCGTGCTGTTGGAACGCCGACAGCGCCTCACGCACGGTCATGCCGATATCGAAACAATCACCCGTCGAACTCAAGTAGCCCCACGTCCACCAGTTCAGGTATCGGGCCATCTGGTCCGCCGCGTCAAAGCCGTTCTTGCGCAGGAGGCTCTCGGCCAGGCAGAGCGCCATGGAGGTGTCGTCGGTCCACTGTCCCGGCTTGAGCTGGAAAGGCCCGCCGCCGACCATATCGGTGACCGGCGCAAACGTACCGCGCGGCATGAATTCAACTGTCGTGCCCACGGCGTCACCACACGCCAGCCCCAGCAAGCTGCCGCGATATCGATCGATAAGCGTGATGGTCATTAGCTCTCCTTGACTGAGCATTCGTGCGGATTTTTGTCTACCGCGCCCATGCTACTTGACCAACCGCTTCTCCTTCGAGGGGCGATATCCGAAATACGCGCTGTAGCACTTGCTGAAATGGCTCGGCGAGACAAAGCCGCAGGCCACCAACACTTCCACCTGTGACAACTCGGTGTGCTGCAGCAAGCGCCGCGCTTCGGTCACGCGCAGTTCCATGTAGTAGCGCTGCGGCGTGGTGCCCAGTTGCTCCTTGAACAGGCGCTCGAGCTGGCGTCGCGAGCGCCCGGCGTAGACCGCGAGCTGGTCGAGTTCCAGCGGTTCCTCGAGGTTGGCGTCCATCAGTTTCACCACCTCACGCAGGGGGGCGCTGACGCTGACATTTTCGGTCGGCTTGATGCGCCGGTAGCGCGACTCTTCGAAGGCCAGGATGTCTTCGATGCCTTCGACCAGGGCCTTGCCGTGCAAGGCCTTGATCCAGTCCAGGGCCATGTGGAAGGCGCCGGAGGGGCTGGAGGCGGTCAGGCGGTCACGGTCGATCACGTAGGGTTCGCTGGTGACGTGGGTGGCCTTGGACACTTCGGCGAGGGCCGGCCGATGTTCGGGGTGGATGGCGCAGCGATAGCCTTGCAACAGGCCCGCACGCCCGAGGAACCACGCGCCGTTCCACAGCCCGGCGAGTTTCACGCCCTGCTCGGCAGCGCTGCGCAGCAGGTGGATGAAGTCTTCGCTGGCCTTGAGTTCGGTGCGAAAGCCGCCGCAGATCACCAGCAGCTCCAGATCCTGCAGCACTGACGAGCCCAGGCGTGCATCAGGACGAATGACCAGCCCGAGGTCGCTGATCACTTCGTCCTCCGCGCAAGCAAAGGTGCGCGTGGCGAACAGTTCAGGCCGCAGCAGGTTGGCGGTGACGAAGGTGTCGAGGGTCTGGGTGAAGGCCGGCAGCGAAAAGTGTTCGAGCAGCAAAAAGCCGACGCGGGTGAGCGGCACCGGCTGCTGCGAGGTTTCGTTGAGGTAGCGCAGGTTCTTGCCTTGCATGCCACCGCTGAATTGGCGTCTTTCCATCGAGGGTTGGCCCACGTTTATTGTTGATGCAGTGGGCGCCATCTTAGGGGCAAATGCGGTGGCTGTCTCACGCGCTGATCTTGAGAAAAGCGAGCTCGATCAAAGCCCGTGGCAGAACGGCGGCACACGCATCTGATACGGTTTTTTCTTTGTTATCTGCATCTGTATCGAAAAGCCGCCTGGGCGGACAATAGCGCCATCCCCACTCCCTTCCCTTCGGAGGCCTTATGACCAAGATGGCACTTTTCCTGTTCGGCTTTTTGGTATTGACCATCGGCATCGGCCTGCTGGCAACCATCTCGCCGGTCTGATCCAGCCTCAATCGCGGCAGCGGCTATCTCAACCGGCAAACAGCATCGGGTACAGCGACAGCACCAACAACCCCGCCATCACGCCGTTGAACAGCCGCACCCAGCGCGGCTCACGCAGCACATTGCGCAAGCCCGTGCCACACCCGACCCACACGCATACGCTGGGCAGGTTGACGATGGCGAACACCAAGGCAATCACCAGCACGTTGGTGACATAGCCCTCGGCCGGCGTATAGGTGGTGATGGCGCCGAGCGCCATGATCCAGGCCTTGGGGTTGACCCACTGGAACGCCGCCGCGCCGAGGAAGGTCATGGGCTTGCCGCGTTCATCGTTGCTATCGGACATGCCGCCTGCCGTGGCGATTTTCCACGCCAAGTACAGCAGGTACGTCGCGCCCACGTAGCGCAACACCGTGTACGCCCACGGAAAGACCTTGAACACCTCACCCAGGCCCAGGCCCACCGCAATCACCAGCAGCATGAAGCCGATGCTGATGCCCAGCGCATGGGGAATCGAGCGGCGAAACCCGAAGTTCACGCCGGAGGCAAGCAACATGGTGTTGTTCGGACCGGGGGTGATTGAGGATACGAAGGCAAACAACACAAAAGCTGACAGCAGGCTGGTAGACATGACCATGACGCGGCATCCAAACGGGGGTGGCAGGCCTGCGACAGTAAAGCCATCCGCGCGCCGCCGCCCCGTACAGCTAGGAGCGGATCGAGCTGTACACTTTGGCGCCGCCGAGAAAGTCCCGGCAATACTGCGCGGCCAGCTCGGGACATTCGACCATCGGCAAGTGCCCCACGCCGTCGATGATCTGCAGTTGCGCCTGCGCAAGGCCGGCGAGCCAGGTCTGCGCACTGGCGACAGGCACCATGCGGTCTTCGCGGCCCCACAGAATCAAGCTGGGCACGCGCACCTCGGGTAGCCACGGCTCCATGCGGGGGCTGCCTTCGAAGTCTGCGAAAATTTCTGCAAGCTCAGCACGGCGCTTGATATACACCGCCGCCTCGGCCGCCAGCAGCACCTCGGGAATCCACGGCGGCGACGCCATGGTCATGGCGAAGAACCGATCAAACTGCGCCCGCGTGTGAATCAGGAAAGGGTTGTCGCCGGCATTGACCAGCTCTTCCACTTCATTGGGCTGCGGCAATTGCACGCCGGCCGCGCCGATCAGCACCATGGACAGCACCCGTTCCGGATACTGCGCAGCCAGCCAACTGGCGATGTAGGCCCCCATCGAACTGCCGATCACGTGCACCTGCGCGACCTGGCACGCGTCGAGCAATGCCACTATCCGCCGCGCCTGGGCCGCGATGCTGTAGTCGCCGCCGGGCACAAAGGCGTTACTGCCGTGGCCAGCGAGGTCCGGAATGATCACGCGGTAGTCGTCGGTAAAATACCGCGCGAAATCCAGCCATACGCCCTTGTCCGCGCTGAAGCCGTGGATCAGCAGCAGCGCCGGCGACTGGCGATCACCGCCCTGCCAGGAGGCCAGCGTCATGCCCTTGATAGGCACCACCACGCCCTTCAAGCGCGCGCGCCGCGCCTGCACCTGTGCAATCAGCACAAACAGCAGATTGCCCACCCGCGGGTAGGTCAGCCACACCCCGAGCCCCACGAGGGCGAGCAAGGCAACGATCACTAGCATCTACGCGTCTCCACCAGCAGAAATGGCTCAACGCTATAGTTGCCCAGCGTGCTTGAATCCGCGCTGAACGGATGACGAACGCCCACAGTGAAATACTTGTTGTCTTTCACGAACCTTTCACAGACGAGCGCCTATGGTCAATCCAGCTCCTAATGAACATCCCTTTAGCCCGTGCCCCCATCACGGGCTTTTCTTTGCATGTGATTTATCGCGGGCAAAAAAAACAGGCAAGTCATGGTGCATGACTTGCCTGCCTTAGTGCCTATCGGTCAGCGCGGACCGCCACCTGGCCCACCCGGGCCGCCGCCTTGACCATGGCCACCGCCATGACCGCCACCGCCGCCTCCCGGTGGCATGAACATCCAGCAGCCCGACAGGGTCGACAACAGCGCGACAACCACTGCCGCCTTGGTTAGGTAACTCAACTTCATTCTGCACTCTCTTGCTTGACGAGATTAACTTCTCGCAGGCTATGACCGTGCAAAATGAAGTGCGTCATGACTATCGTGTAACACGTGGGTAAGGTTTGTATGCATGGCGATACAACCCATTGTTTTTCAATAGCTTGGGCTCTGTGACCGTGACAGCAAACACCCGTCGAGGCTAGCCCTTGCGCAGAAAGGCAAACATAGGCGGCACGTAATCCGCCTTGCCCAACGCCGTCATCAGGTGAACGTAGAACGGCGGCGTTGCCCAGTCGACCGCGTACTCATTCAGCGCGCAGGTCCCGGTGCCGAACCAGCCCCTCCAGCGTAAACCGTGCCTGCATCAGCACCACGTCCCTGACCAGTTCCATCTCTTTGACGTTGACCTCGGTCCACTTCAATGCCTCAAGCAGCTTGGGCTTCTGCACCCGGAACGCCAGGCCCTGGGTAAACAGCGCCATCGAATGAATGACCGTGCGTTCATCCTCCAGCGCAAACCCGGCCAGGCGCGCGATAAGCAGCCGGATCACCCGGGCGATGCGTGCCTTGAAGCGCTCGTCGAACGCCGTGGTTGCACTTGCCGGGCATAACCCGGCCTGGTGGCGGTCGAGGAACGCCCGCCATGCGCTGGTCTGGGGGCTGTCCTGAATGGTCGAGACCACCGCGCTGAGGATGCCCAGTGACACCTCGATCAAGGCCGCATCAGCGGTATTTTCATCCGCAAGCGCCTGTTCAGCGGCCTCGACGGTTTCGCTCATCTTGCGCCAGAGCAACGTGATCAAGTGCTCGACGCACGCCAGGTACACGCCTTCCTTGCCGTCGAAGTAGTACTGGATCGCCGGCGCGTTGACGCCGGCCGCGGTGGCGATGTCGCGGGTAGACGCACCGTCGTAGCCACGCTCGCCAAACACCACGACCGCCGCCTCGACGATGCGCGCGCGGGTTTCTTCACCGCGCTGATAGCCACCCTCGGCGGCCGGTTTATGTCGTGCCATGTGCTGCTCCCTTCGAATACCCGAAGCAAAATATACCAGTTGACAAAAATTCGCGAAAAAAGGAATTTATTCCACCTGATATAAATTCTGGAGTGACCCGATGTCCGCCGCACCTCCCTCCCCTCAGGTCATGCCTGAAGACAGCGTCAACACCCAACGCGGCAAGGCCCGGCGGATCCTGCTGACACTGGCGACCGTGGCCGTGCTGGTCGGTGTGTCATGGGCCGCCTGGTGGTGGATCACCGGGCGCTTCATCGAGACCACCGACGACGCCTACCTGCAGGCCGACAGCATCAGCGTGGCGCCGAAGATCAACGGCTACGTCGCCGAGGTGCTGGTCAGCGATAACCAGGACGTCAAGCGCGGCGACATTCTCGTGCGCCTGGATGCACGTAAATACCAGGCCGTCAGCGACGAGGCCTCGGCAACGATTGCCGCGCGCGAAGCCGATTTCGCCAAGGCCCAGGCCGACCTGGTGCAGCAGGATTCAACCATCGCCGAAGCCCGCGCGCAGTTGCAGGGCGCGCAGGCCGATGCCCAGCATGCGCAGACCGAAGTCGCCCGCTATGCACCGCTGGCCCGCTCGGGTGCCGAACCGGAAGAGCGCCTGGCGCAACTCAACAACCAATTGGCGCAGGCGCGCAGCACGGTGGCGGCCAAGCAGGCCGCCCTGCGTTCCAGCCAGACCCGCTATGGCACGCTGCAGGCCCAGCTCAAGCAGGCCCAGGCGCAACTCGGCGTGGCCAAGGCCAGCGAGGCGCAGAGCCAGCTGGATGTGGATGACGCGGTGATTCGCAGCCCGCTGGATGGCCGCATCGCCGATCGCGGCGTGCGTGTCGGCCAATACGTGCAGCCCGGCACGCGCCTGTTGACGGTGGTACCGGTCAGCGCGATCTACCTGACGGCCAACTACAAGGAAACCCAGATCGGCGCGATGCACCCCGGCCAGCGCGTGAACGTGCACGTGGACGCCCTGCCCGGCCATGACCTGCAGGGCCATATCGACAGCCTCTCCCCCGGCACTGGCGCGCAGTTCGCGTTGCTGCCGCCGTCGAATGCCACCGGCAACTTCACCAAGATCGTCCAGCGTGTGCCGGTGAGGATTTCCCTCGATGTGCCTGAGGACATTCGCGCCGCCTTGATGCCCGGCCTGTCGGCCACCGTGGACGTGGACACCCGCACCCACGGCGCGGACGCCAACCATGGCTGAGGCACTCATGGCCGGGGTGGCCGCCGAGACACCGCGCAACGCCTCGCTGACCGACTGGATCGCCGTCGCCGCCGGGGCGCTTGGCGCGCTGCTCGCCACCCTGGACGTCTCGATCACCAACTCGGCATTGCCGCAGATCCAGGGCCAGATCGGCGCCACCGGCACCGAAGGCACGTGGATTGCCACCGGCTACCTGATGTCGGAAATCGTCATGATTCCCCTCGCCGCCTGGCTGACCCGGGTCTTCGGCCTGCGCCGGTTCCTGATCGGCACGGCGCTGATGTTCACGCTGTTTTCGATGTTCTGCGGCCTGTCTTCCAGCCTCGGCGCGATGATCGCCGGGCGCATCGGCCAGGGGTTCGCCGGTGGTGCGATGATCCCCACCGCCCAGACCATCGTGCGCACCCGCCTGCCCCCGCATCAATTGGCGATCGGCACAACGATGTTCGGCATGACGGTGATCCTCGGGCCCCTGCTCGGCCCGGTGATTGGCGGCTGGCTGACCGAAAACATCAACTGGCGCTGGTGCTTCTTTCTCAACCTGCCCATCAGCATCGCGCTGATCACCTTGTTGATCACCGGCCTGCCCACCGAGCGCATGAACCTGCAACGTTTCATCAGCGCCGACTGGCTGGGCATTCTCGGCCTGGCCATGGGCCTGAGTTCGCTCACGGTGGTGCTGGAAGAAGGCCAACGCGAGCACTGGTTCGACTCGCTGCTGATCAGCTGGTTGAGCATCGCCACGCTGGTCGGTTTTTTCCTGATCGCCGTCGGGCAGTTTCGTTCGAGCACGCCGATCCTGCGCCTGCGACTGGTGCTCAACAAAAGCTTCGGCAGCGTGCTGCTGATCGGCACGGCAGTCGGCGCCGGCCTGTATGGCACGGCGTATCTGGTTCCGCAGTTCCTCGGCATTCTCTCCGGCTATAACGCCCAGCAATCCGGCGCGATCATGCTGCTGTCCGGTATCCCGGCGTTCCTGCTGATGCCGATCCTGCCGAGGATGCTCGGCCGCTATGATCTGCGCTGGATGGTCGGTATCGGGCTGTTGCTGTATTGGGCCAGCTGTTTTGTCGATACCCAGCTCACCGCCGACAGCGTCGGGCATGACTTTGTCTGGTCACAACTGCTGCGCGGTTTCGGGCAGATCCTGGTGATGATGCCGCTCAGTCAGCTGTCGATGCGTTCGGTCGAGACCCAGGATGCCGGCGACGCGGCCGGGCTCTACAACATGTCGCGCAACCTCGGCGGCACCATCGGCCTGGCGCTGCTGGGCGTGCTGATGGACCGACGCAGCCACTTCCACGACGACCGGCTGCGCGAAGGCATCCTTGCCAACAGCCAATTGACCCAGGACCACATGGCGAGCAACGCCGCCAGCTACCTGGCGCAAACCGGCGACCCGTCCACGGCGCATTTGCAGGCGCTGACCCAACTGGCCAGCGACATCGCACGGCAAGCCTCGGTGATGGCCTACAACGACGCGTTTTACCTACTGGGCCTGGCGATGCTGGCGTGCCTGCCCCTGATCTTCATTCTGAAAAAGCGCACGGTACAACGATGATTGCTCGCTCGTTTCCCCTCCTCCTGACCGTCGGGCTGCTGTCCGCCTGCACCGTGGGCCCGGATTACCACGGCGCCCCCGACGTTGCGCCGAAAACCCTCGCCGCCGCACGTTTACCGCATGCCGACAGCGACTTGCCACACGCACCTGCCGTCGCGCAGTGGTGGCAAGCCCTGGGCGATCCGCAGCTCAACGCGCTGATCAGCCAGGCCCTGCAAAACAGCCCGGACATCGCCACCGCCCGGGCCCGACTGCGCCAATCGCGCGCCAGCCTCAGCGGTGCGCGTGCGCAGGCGATGCCCAAGGTCACGGGCGATGCGGCGATGCTCAAACTGCGCTCGCCTGATACCTCGGCGCTGGGCGGTGGTGGCGGTGGGCGCGGCCCGCTGAGCCTGTACCTCGCCGGCTTCGATGCCAGTTGGGAAGCCGACCTGTTCGGCGGCACGCGACGCGCCGTCGAAGCCGCACAGGCCGAAGCCGACGCCGCACAGGCACAACTGGCGGATGCCCAGGTGCAACTGGCCGCCGAAATCGTGCAGGCCTACACCGACCTGCGTGATCAACAGGCGCGCCTGGCGCTGGTAGAGGCGAGTGTCGACATCGAAAACCAGGCCCTGGACCTCACTCAACAACGCCGCAACCGAGGCGTGGCCTCCCAGCTGCAACTCGAACAAGTGCTCACCCAGGCCGAAAATACCCAGGCCCAGCGCTTGCCCTTGCAAGCCGCCATCGTCGAATCCCAGGACCAGTTGAGCCTGCTGTGCGGCCTGGAGCCAGGCGAATTGGATGAGCGCCTCGCTACACCGCAGGCACTGCCTTCCATTCCAGCCCAGGTACCCGTGGCCGATCCCGCCGCCCTCTTGAAAGCCCGCCCGGACATCCGCGTCGCCGAACGCAAACTGGCCTCCAGCAACGCGCAGATCGGCGAGAAAACCGCCGACTGGTTCCCCAAGCTCAGCCTGATGGGCGACCTGTCCTTCTCAGCCGGCGACCCCGGCCACCTCGCCCGCAAGGACAACGGCACCTGGCTGATCCTGCCGCGCCTGACCTGGAATGCGCTGGATTTCGGCCGCGTCGCCGCCAGCGTCAAAGGCGCCGAAGCCGGTCGCGATGAAGCGCTCGCGCAGTACAAGAGCGTGGTCTTGAGTGCACTGCGCGATGCCGACGTCGCCCTGGCGCGCTACGGGCATCAACGCCAGAACGTGGTGCTGTTGCGCAACGTCGAATCTTCAGCGGTACGCGCGGCGGACCTGACGCGCCAACGTTATCGTGCGGGCACGGCGAGCACCCTGGATTGGCTGGATGCGGAGCGCACGCGCTACCAGGCGCAGGAGAGCCGGATTTCCGGCGATGCCGAATTACTCAAGGACTTTGCCTCGCTGCACAAGGCTCTGGGGCTGGGATGGAGCCTGTGACGACGGCGTTTACACGCCCTTGCTGCCTGAGACACACTGGCGACTCGACAGCGCAATAAAGCGCGCCGACGCGCCACTCAGGGAAGAACATGCTCACCATTCGGCAAGCGACCCAGGCCGACCTCGACGCCTTGCGCGAAGTCGGCTGCGAAACCTACCGGCAACACTTCTCGGCCATCTGGTCGCCCGCCGGCTTGCAGGCTTTTCTCGACCAGGACTTCTCAACCAGCGCGCTCAGCCGCTCACTCGCCCAGCCCGACCAGCACGCCTGGTTTATCGCCGCCGATGACAGCGGCCACATCGTAGGCTTTGCCAAGGTCAACCGGTCCACCCCTGCCCCCGTGACCGGTGAACCCGGCGCCGAACTGCAAAAAATCTACTTCCTCACCAGTGCCGCAGGGCGCGGGTATGGCAAGCAACTTCTGCAGTTCATTCGCCAATGGGCATCGCAACGGGGAGAACGCTTACTCTGGCTGGATGTCCTCAAGAGCAATGCCAATGCCCGTCGCTTTTACGCCGCGTCGAGTTTCCAGCAGATTGCAGAAATCCCCTTCAGCACCGACCTGGCAGAAATCGGCATGGTGGTCATGGCGCTTGAACTCACGCCATCGGAGTCATAGATGAAAGACTTGATACAAGGCCTCGATGGCCCCAGGACGGCACAGCAGGAACTGTTCTACGACCTGGAAGATGCGGCAGCGGTCATAGGCTGGTCCGTGGTCGAATTGACGGCCATGGCGGCCAACGCGAAAACCCCACACGAGGCGGTGGCGCTGATGAAGATCAGCGCGTTACTCGCGGCTCAGCAGGCGAAAATTGGCGGGTACGCCGGGGAGGTGAAGGAGCAGCGTATTCTTAGGAGCGAGGGGCCGGCTTGATGGATGGGCATTGGTGCTGGGCGATCTACTCATGGCGTCTATGAAATCAGCGGCGAAGCACTTTTACTGCGCACGGAGTTCATTCCACGTAACGGAGCCACAAATGCGTCCGACCGGCGATCGCCTGTGCAACTGCGCAAACGCGTGCTTGTAGGTCTTCATCGCTAGTGTTGTAGAGCGCACAGAAGTCTTGGGCTACGACGTTAGCTAAGGATGTATCAAGCGGCTCAGCACGAATGAAGCCGATGTAAGAAGCACCTACGCCCATCAACTCAAAGCCATGCGCTTCCGAAAAATGACGCGCAACCGCAAAGTTCTTCGCTGGATCCAGGTCGGAAGTGAAATAGCCATTCGGAAAAGCCGCGAGTGCCTGGCAAGACTGCCGAACGGGCACCACGACAGCTGAAAGGGGCTGTTCCAGCAGAGAGACAGGGTTGTTCTGATAACCGATCCACTCCTGCAGGGCCTGCTCATCCAGCGTCAAACCATGAGCACAAGCGTCTTCGAAAGACGTGGCTGCAACCAGGTTCATGAAATTGCGAAGACAGATTGCGAACTCCGCTTTCGTAGTCGGATAGCCTATGTATTCACCATTCTCGAAGCACTCTGGCGGTAAACCCGCTATGTCCTGCTCCGATGCATCGTCCATCCCCAAATTGTTGCGCGCATGTCCCGAGGTGTAGCGGGCCTGGTGCAGATCATCGAGCGAGAACAGAGGTGTAAATCCAGAGTGCGCCTCAGCAATCTTACGATGAGCTTCGGCGAGATCGTCAAAGCTGGTAATCCCGCTCACAGCGTACTCATCGCATGTACCTACAGACGGGTTGTCACGCATGCCATTACCGCGAAATTCAATCTCCATGACCTGTTCACTGCTCCATGTTGCTACTGAATTGAGTAAGTAATCCTAAGCGTTCCAGGCTCATCAGCGGAAAATACGCTTGCAAGCGACAACAGGCCTTGGGTTACCTCCCCATGAATGGCCGATACTCCTTTTCTTATTGATGAGTATCAGCTTCCTCTGCGGGATAAAACTCGCCCTCCTTCCCGATTTTTTCCAGCCGTTCGCGCACAATTACCTCAACGCTGGCCACGGCGGCTTGATCGTCAGAGTTGACCAACTGCACGCACAGGCGCCGGATATTCTGATCGTGGGTGCCCTCGCTCATCATCTCGTGGGTAAAGACCTGTTCGCCACGCCATAGGCATAACTGGGTATGCGTCCCGACGAGCCATATTTCGTTGATTGATCTAAGGTCGGTGGTAGCTAGTTGATCGACGGTGATTGTCTTATCCATTGCGCTGTACCTTACCCATGAGTAGATACAGGTAGACTTACAGGCATAGCGGGTCGTTCCACGCGTTGGCAGTCCAACCGGGCTAATGGTGGTTGAGTACGCTCCGCCAGGATGATTGACGATTGGAGGCGGACAGTACGAGCTGACAAGGGCAATCACGTGACTGATCCAGCTTTTTGACATCCAAATGGCCGTGCCTGAATCAACCTTGGTCTCCCCTCCTCGGGCCGTTGCTGCCGGCTGTACAGATAGCGGGCAGGCTACGGTACGGCCGACAGCTGTCGGCCAAAAGCTGACGTTAGCTAGCGACCGGTTGAATCTACAGCCATAAGCGGACAGTTACGACCGAACCCACAACAGAAGCCGCCAACTGATCGGATGCCTTCTGAAATTCAGCATCAGTCAAATTCCGCCCAGTAAGATCGACGGCGACATACATTGAACCGCGCACCATTTCATTTGAAAAAGAACCATCATTACTATTGATCGACTCAGCAGCCTTGAGCCAATTAGAGGCGATGATTAGATCCCTTTTCGTGGCTTCATCAGACGCTAAAAGGAGCTTCTCATTGACAGTATTTCTCATATATTCATAGGCGGCAGGATAGTTCTTGGCATCCTGAAACCCCTGCAACACAGCCTTTTGATTCGAATCAAACTCAACGAGGTTCATACTTAGCCCCTCAGCGAACCAGTTTCTGACTTAAAAAATCCATGATAGTCGCATCTAAATATTCAAGATCCTGGTGGCTTGTCGAATATTGATAAAAAACAAATACGTCTCCCGCCACAAGCCTTTTAGCCAAATAGGTATTTCCCATATTCGTCACAAAGACAACTTCACCGTCCTTGCCACGAAAACGATACATTTCGACAGATCCAACATCATAAATATCGATAGTGCCCAAGCGCCTATCTGGCTCCCGCGTTCCGACGATTCCATTTTGGTCGTATCTTTCAGAATCAATATGGCTCATCCGCAAGACAACCACAGAGTCATCCACCACTCTGGCACCTATCAATTTCATCTCCGGATATTGAACTGTAAGCGTCACAACACTGCCGTCACGGGTCTCCACGAGCCGGCACTCTTCTTTTGAAAAATCAAACTTAAAAGACGGCCCACCACCCAGCCCCTTATTTTCAAAAGTACATGGAACTGTGGCGCTCCCTATAAGTGGAATCGTCGTAAGAAGTATCGCCGTGAGGAGTATTTTCAGTTTTAGCTGCACAGAGCACGCCATCAAAAGTGAGGACCTTGAACCTAAGACTGTTCGAGCCGCGCAAGACCGAACGCCCATCCATGAAAATAGTCCGCCTAGCGCTCTCTCAAACTCTCTTGAACATGCTGGCGCAAAGGGCTCAGGAAGTAATCCAGCACCCGACGCTGGTCCGTCTTTACCTCCGCCGTCACCGACATACCCGGCGACAGCGCAACGCGTTCTCCCTTGATATTCAAATAATCTTCTTTCAGTCGAATCCGACTGCTGTAGACGAGCCCACGTTTTTCATCGTCTATCGCATCGTTGGACACCCCGATCACCTCCCCTTCAACGGTGCCATAACGGGTGAAGGTGAAGGTTTCCACCTTGACCGTCACCGCCTGGCCGGCGCGGACAAAACCCACATCCTTGTTTTCCAGCAGGGCTTCCACTTCAACGGGCTGGTCGGTAGGCACGATGACCATCAATGCCTGCGCTGGCGTTACCACACCACCCACGGTATGCACCGCCAGTTGCTGGACAGTGCCAGCTACCGACGCCTTGAGCTGGGTAAGGGCTTCTTGATAGCGGGCCTTGGTCAGCAGATGAACCAGGCTCGCTTCCTTCTGGACAGCCTCTTGTTGCAGATCCAGCATGGCGCGTCGAGTCTGCGCCACCACGCCTTCGCGTCGACGTTGTGCTTCGCCCCGGGCAGCCGTGGATTGCAATACGCTGGCCTGTTGCACACTCAGTTGGCGCAACACATCCAAGCGTGCTTGTTCCTTTTGCAGGTACTCATGGCGGGCAACATATTGCTGGGCTAGCAAGTGTTGATAGTCCTCAGCCAACTGTGTCGCGATCGGCAACGCCTGACACAAGCTGACCACCTGCACCTGCGCAATTCGGGGTAATCGTCACCGATTGAGGTACTAGATTCTTAATGCGGCACAACCTGCACCTTACGCCAAATGGTTTGAATCGGTCCTTCTTCCGTAGACGCTTTCAAAGGACCGCTTCTGGCCGTTAGTGGACGCTCAGACTCCTTAGTCTTAGAGTACAACTCCACGTCCAATCAGGAAGAGACACACCAATAGAGGCGTCTTAAATCTCCCGAAAAAAGCTAGGGATGCGGCAGCGATCCCTAAAGCTGCGGAAGCAATGACCAAACCGCAGGCAATAAAAAACCCCGTAGACGCTAATCTACGGGGTTTCTAAGAGTGGAGGCCTAGGTCGGAATCGAACCGGCGTAGGCGGATTTGCAATCCACAAATATTCTCATATTTGTCAGTCACTTAGCTCAAAAGAAATTCCGCATCTCTAGTTTCAATAACGCACTGGAGCCCTTACAAACCAAAGCATCAAATCACGATTGCGGAATGGATTTCGCACGCCACTCTTGTTCGGGCAATTATCCACGCCAGGCATTCACACTTTTTCCGAAAGCCTCATGCCGCCAAGTACATCTACATCAATACCTTCATTGCTTCAAACCCGTCCATGGCATGCCGAAAAACAACGTTTTCTCCTAATTTCCTGAGGTTCCACTGCTAGGAAGAATTCTTTCCAGTGACATCATCAAATGCGAGTTGAGCGCTGGAACAGGCTGAAGTAAACAGTGTGTCGAAATGATTAAGAAATGTCTCTGTAAGGTGCCCGTGGTAATACCCATAGACAACGACTGGCAACCCTACGTCCGTCCTGCCTAAGATGCTAAACACAAGCGCCCCGCTCGCCAGTTTAGGCCGGAACCATGCCTTTCCGGACCAATCCTTTGCAACATGGGTGTAGTCACCATCCTTATCCCTACGCCATGTCGTAATTTTTCCTTTCGGATCATCTTGGTCGATGCGCCTGTTGAACTCTGACAAGAGTGCTTTAGGATCATTTGAAAAAAATTGTAGTGCCATACGCTAAACATCCCTGATTAAAGTAGAGGAGTTTTGATAACACATATACAACAGGCTATCAAGCAAACAACGACTGAGTAAGGGATCTATGGTGTTGCGGTTTTAGCTTCCACGCCTATTAGCACAGCCGCGCACAACTGAATTATGGGCATCGAATGGCAAAGACTGGCGTACGGTTTGCATCATCTTTGCCCCATGGGTACCGCTCGGCCTCGGCCTACCACTCGCTCCGATGATGGATTGGACATAGCTCTCCTCAAAACCACCGCCATCTATGCTTACCGGGCATTGAACGGGCGGCCTTGTAGTAACTTCTAAGCAAGCATCAATTTGGCAGGCCCCTGCTATGCTTAGGCCTATTCCATGAGATTGCACACATGTCAAGGGAATACTCACTCCCGGATTTGCTTGAACGAATGTATGAGAATCAGCTCGCGTTAGAGGCGGCTCTGATGGAATTGGCTCTCCAAAGCGAAAAGCAAGGCCTGGATGATGTTGGCAATAACGTACGTGGTGCGCTATTCGTGATCGACGAAAACGCTGGGCACATCAAGCAGAGGCTGGCGAGGTTACGTATCAATCGTCATTGACAAAGCACACCCCGATTGTGCTGCAGTATTTTCGCTCGTTAAGCCCCACTCCATGTGTTTATCGAGGCTTTACGAATATCACTACTGCATGCACAAACGCATTATTGCCATTGAATGGTATGAACTGGCGTACGGTTCTCCTCATTTTTGCCCCATCTTCGACAGCTGCTCCTCCCGGATTCACGATCCCGCACTAATCCTAACGATGGCAAAATCAGTCCCTCTGACATACAGCATTCGGTCAAAAGCGAATCTGAACTTGGCGATGGCTAAGGAATCATTTATTAGCGATAAGATACGCTATCACCAATTATTCAAGGACGCCTGATGGGCACCACTGAACCGTTTCAAATTCGCGATAGCTGGATCCTCACGGACTCCATGGTGGACACCTACGCAGAAATTGCTGAGGAGGCCTTTGCTCAGTTCTTGTCGCAAAAGGCCAATCCTGTAACTCGCCCAGAGCTGGAACACGACGCTGATGCCTACCATGAACAAGAAAAAAGAAAGAAAGTGACGGGGATAAAAACCATCGTTTTCTCCGCCATGGCCCTCGAAGCTGCGGCATTTGAATTTGCGACCCTTCAGCTCGGGGAGCATTTTGCAAAAAAGTACCTGGATAAGCTGGATGTGGTGGGTAAATGGCTCGTCATCCCGCGACTGGTGTGTGGTCGCTCCCTGCGAGAGGACGGCCCTGCCATTAATGGACTCAAAGGATTGGTAATTGCACGCAATGCGCTAGTCCATCACAAGTCCAAAGAATGGGACCGCTCGACGAAGGCCATAGATACGATAAAGGAGCAGAGGGCACAGTTTGAAAAAGACCAGGTCCCCAATGCCTTCAAGACGCTGATTCTATTATCGCTGGAACTGAATGCGGTGCTGAAGACCGATGGGCCGCTCCCTCCTTTTGAGGATGGGTGGATCCACGCCACCCCGCGCAATTCGCTGGTAGAGCAGGTGGTGCATCGGTGCCACGAGGTTCATCGGAATAATTGGCGAGGGGATTGAGGTGACGCGACTTATCACCCAGCAGGAGCGCCTGCTAACCGAGACAGAGTTCCAGCAACTGGCCAAAGTGCTGGCGGCGATCGAGTGATTCGCCAATTTCGAAATTAGTGCCGACGGCTTTGGGTTACGGTCATTGGAAAACCAATTACAGGATAGGGGTTCGATCCCCTTCTTGCGTCTCTGCATACCGCTTAAGGCCAGAAAATACGAAGCTTTCGCCGTATCCAAATGGCGCCTCGCGGTCCATAACGGCCCTGAATCTGCCCTAATTTTGCCCTAAATCTCTTCAGCCAAAGGCCCGCAGCTACATTTATCCTTCAACGGCAGTCTTTCAGAGGCCGTTTGATGCAAGGTGTCACTGTCAGCCGCAACGCTCCAGCTCAATCTTCGGTTGACCGACAATCCTGAAATCCATGAGTCGGGAGGAGTAGTTTTTTTATTTAGTTTGCCTACACTGGAAAGCTATCGATTCCCCTCCTTCCGCCAATTCCCCAGTGAGATTTTTGTAAGTGACTGACCTTGCCTCCGTATACGCAGAGCTCTCCCCTCTCTTACCTCCCCTGTGGGAGAACATCAAAGGTTTTGCAAACTCTTCTTTCACGACTTCGCTGGCAGGAGCGTTCGCTGGTGCGATAGCTGCGCAGCGCATCGCGGAAAAGGGCAAGTTCAGAGAGGAATTAGCAAAGGAATTCCAGCATACGAATGCGGTTATATCGCTTGCCACGGCGACGGCATGTCTCGCGTTGGCATTAAAAAAACAGCATGTCAAAGCCTTAAAGAATTCTTACGATGATGATCTGACAAATTTTGAAGTGCACAAAGACAAAGTGCTTCGACGAGAGGTTGCAGCCAATACTCCTTTCGAGATGACCCCCAACCTACTGTATTTACAGGAGATCTCACCTCCGACGGCAACTATCCAAGACATCGTTCTAAGCAAACTATCTACTGTGGGTCGAACAATTTCTGCTGTAACCGCACTTACTGATGCCGTGAGGAACCTAAATGGAGCTTTATCCAGGCGAAACGATCTCCTGACCTCTTTCAAGAACAAACAGTTTCCGAATGGAGCTGATTTTCACCACATGTATCTCGGCTTGCCCTATGGGGAAACGCAAAAAAATGAGGAATACGGAGGATGTATACAGGCTATTTTTCTTTATACGAATGACATCATTTTTTTCAGCATCAAGCTTTGCGAGGACTTGCAAGCGCACGGGGAAACACTCAAAAAACGCTACAAGTCTCGGTTAAGGGGAAGCCCACCTAGAATCTCCACAGTCGACTTTGAAAAGCCTCGTCAGGATGGGTTGGTTCCGCAGGATGATGAATATGTTGATTGGTTGTCTGGCTTCATCAACGCCCAAGAGACCGCCCCCAAATGGTGGAAGCGTGTAAATCCAAGGTCTAATTAAAGTGCACATGTGATCTCTGTGGTTCGACCCCTTGGAGATTTCGGTCAGATATCCATATTTAGCCCGAACCAAAACTTAGGCTTTATAGGCGCAAGAGCCAAACCGACTAAGACGAGTATCTCTCACCAACACGCAAACTTAAGGACAGTAGTCTTAAATTGGAGGCAGACATGGAAACCATAAAATATCTAATCATCAAGATCAGCAAAATTAACATTACAAACCTATCAGACAACGATGCTCTAAACCTACTCGTATCAATAACCTCATTAGTAATTGCAGCTCTATCCTTGTTAATAGCATTGATTGTTCTATTTTATACAGCATATCAATTCATACAAAAAAGAGGCTCTAAATTTTACGGTGCGTTCTCAATCTCAAGCAGTGTATGGAGCAATCAAAGATATGTGGGCGAGGTCATATTAGAAAACACAAAAGACAAAGCCGCCGCAATAAGCACTATTTATTTGAGGCTCGGAAAAAATATTTTTATAGAACTGATTGACTACTCCAACTCTCCAAAAATAGTGGCGCCATTTGAGACGATCAGATTAAACTTTAGAGAAGGCGTCTCAGGCTATATATCTTCCACATCTAAAGTAAATCTAGACTCATTACTAGCAAATAACAAGGTGCGCAAAACATTAATCATAGCTACCCCGCAAGGCTTTTCAAAAGTAAAGAACTACAAAACAGTTTGGAATGTTTACGTAGAATCCCTAAAAAATTATTTTATTACACCCGTACACCCTGTAAGAAAATATCATAATGGCGAATATTATAGTGACACACTACAATTCATCATAACAATAACCAATAGCGAGGGAATAATTGAGGAGTTTCGCCTATATCGCGGCGAAACTTATGACATTGGTGGAATAATGATAACCACTAACAACTTTTCCGATGCAGCTGACCTTCAGTGTGCCATTACATCCTCAGAGAACTCTTTCAAATCTCTAAAAGTAATGAGTGCCGAATATTCTTACAGCGACTACGAATGCTACGAAGACAGAGAAATATATCACCATGGATTCTTCGGAACTTACATAACTGGAGCGCTCTTAACAAAATTGCACAGCCTTCATTTTCGGATGAAAAACAGGCGAAATCAAAAAACCAAAAAAACTTGACTTTGACATCATTCAATTAAAATATTCAAAAGACTAAAGACAACACTAAATGCAAGGAATAGACCAAAGCTGGTCTAGACGCGTTGTATAGCACTGGCTCATCATCTCGCGCCGCATGCCCCATTCGGGATCCGCAGGGACGCTGGCAGAGCGCAGGGTTCCCCTGCCCCATCGTTCATTAATTTTATCCAGCACAGTCATCGCTCGAGTTGCCTTAGCCGGCTGCGACACTGCAAATAGGTCGTCGGTATACTCACCTGGCTGACACAGGTTGAGCAGCATCACCTCGGCCTTGCTGTACTTGAAACCCGCCCGAAATATGCCATCAAGCGCACCTACCGCAGCCTGAGTGAGTAAGCGCACGTCGTCGGTAGGGTACGGCATATCCACCACCACCCCGTTGGCATACTTCGCTTCCTCCGGGTTGAACATGCCAGTGCGGATGCACACGCGCACCTTCTTGCACAGCGAATTCTGAGCGCGGAGCTTTTCAGAGGCACGCATCATGTAGGTGGCCACCGCCTCCTTGATTGGCGGCAGTTCCGTCAACCTCATGCCGAACATGCGGCTGCAGCAGATCTCCTGCTTTGGCGGATCCTGCTCATCCAGTTCCAGGCAAGGCGTACCGCCCAACTCCCTGGCCGTCTTCTCGATCACAACGCTGAACTTCTTGCGGAGCGTCCACGGGTCGGCCTTAGCCAGGTCCATAGCCGACTTGATACCCAAGGCATCAAGATGGAGCTTCATCTTGCGGCCGACGCCCCATACCTCCGCTACGTCCGTATTGCGTAGCACCCAGTCACGCTTAACAGGATCGGTGATGTTTACCACCCCACCGGTTTGAGACTGCAGGCGCTTCGCGGTGTGGTTTGCTAGCTTCGCCAGAGTCTTTGTGTGAGCGATACCAACGCCAACAGGGATACCGGTGCAGCGAAGCACCTGGGCGCGAATCTGTCGGCCTAGGGCATCCAGCTCACCGATGCCAGTCAGGTCGGCAAACGCCTCGTCGATGCTGTACACCTCGACTGCCGGCACCATCGCCTCAATCAGGCTCATCACGCGCTCACTCATGTCGCCGTACAGCGCATAGTTCGAAGAGAACGGGACAATCCCGTGCTGCTTGAGCTTGTCCTTGATCTGGAAATACGGCTCGCCCATTTTGATGAAGGGCTTCGCGTCGTAGCTACGTGCGATTACACAGCCATCGTTATTGCTCAGCACCACGATGGGCACCTTCGCCAGGTCGGGACGGAATACCCGCTCGCAACTGGCATAGAAGCTGTTGCAGTCGATCAGTGCGAAGGTTGGCTGCTGCTTAGACATGGCTGCGCACTGTGCTGGTGATCACGCCCCAGATCGACAGTTCGTCGCCTTCGAGGACGTATCGTGCCGGGAACTTGGGGTTTTCGGAAAGCAGGACCACCTCCCTACCACGCTTACACAAGCGCTTGCAGACGGGCTCATTGTTCAGCAGTGCCACCACCACATGCCCGTGGATCGGCTCGATGGCGCGGTCCACCACGGCCAGGTCACCATCGAAGATCCCGACGCCCTGCATACTCTCCCCGGTGATTGATACCAGGTACACGTGGGGCGCACGGATATTCAGGACCTCATCCAATGAGATGTGCTGCTCGATGTGGTCCGCTGCCGGCGATGGAAAACCGGCCGGAACCTGAAACGAGCACAACGGCAACTTCGCGCCGACCTCAGCGATGGGACCTAAAATGGTGAAGCTCATGATGCGGCCTTTTACAATTACTGTATGAATGTACAGTTAACTTTGTAGGACGCTTGCGGTCAATTTTTCTGTAGGGGATTTCGACAAGCGGAGAGGTGCGTATGTGTGGACGATTCGTGCAGTACGAAGGGATGGCGATCTTCATTGAAGAGCTGAGCCCGCAGATAGAGCTGTTCAGCGGCTATGACGCTCAGCCCATTGATCGCTATAACGTCGCACCGTCAACGCGGGTGCAGGTTCTACACACAACTGAGGACGGGCTGCATATCGATGCAGTGAAATGGGGATGGGCACCGTTCTGGGCGAAGGGTAAGCGCCCGGATCCGATAAACGCTCGGGTCGAGACGGTCACCACAGGGAAGTTTTTCAAACAACTCTGGCCGAACGGCCGAGCCATTGTGCCCAGTGAAGGCTGGTATGAATGGGTAAAAGACCCGGACGATCCGAAGAAGAAGCAGCCCTACTTCATCCGACTGAAGAGCCGGCGTCCGATGTTCTTCGGGGCGCTCGCCGAGGTCAATCCTGGGCTCGGGCCTCATGAGGGAGATGGGTTTGTTATTATTACCGCAGCAAGCGATCAGGGCATGGTCGACATCCATGACCGCCGCCCCTTGGTATTGACCCCGGAGCATGCCAACGAGTGGCTTGACCCAGGCATAACACCGTCGCGAGCGGAGGAAATTGCAAAGGAATTGTGCCAACCCACAGAGGAGTTTGAATGGTTTCCCGTAGGTAAGGCTGTGGGAAACGTCAGAAATCAGGGGCCAGAACTGATCGATCCGGCCCCATCAACTGAGGTACCACATAACAAAGGCGACTGCGGAGATCCACACCAGGGTTAGCAGAAATGAAAGACCTGCGAGCTGCTTATCCATACGCTAACCAATATGGGATTGAAAGACGGCAATACGAGCAACAGCTGCAACTTTAGTTCAGCGATCCCAGCGTGCCACCCTCAAAGAAAGCGGCGCGCTTCACGCGAGCTCGATATACCCCTGCCTCACTCAACACCCATTTCCACAACGTATGGGCTGCTACGGTCAGAACAAGCCACCCAATGCTGCGGGCTCCCAGTTCATGATCACCAACTCGCCACTGACCTCTGCTATCTGCTGTCGCTGATTTGTATTGCAGTACCGAATATCGACGGTTTCGAAGTGAAACCCATCAAACACACGCCGAATATCCGAATGGTCATTAATGCTGACCATTACCTTGCCCTTACAGCGCCGCATGAAATCGGCCATCCGCTCGTAGTTTTCAAAGGGAAAGTCAATGCCATACCCTGTGGTTTGCCAGTAAGGCGGGTCCATATAGTGAAATGTGTGTGCCCGGTCATAACGCTCCGCGCACTCCAGCCAGCCCAAGTTCTCAACATAGGTGCCGGACAGGCGCTGCCACGCTGCAGAAAGGTTCTCCTCGATCCGCAGCAGGTTGATGGCTGGCCCCGTGGTCGCAGTACCGAACGTTTGTCCGGTCACCTTGCCGGCAAAGGCATGATGCTGCAGGTAGAAGAACCGAGCAGCGCGCTGGATGTCGGTGAGGGTTTCAGGGCGGGTCATCTTCTGCCATTCGAAAACCTGGCGAGAGCTCAGCGCCCATTTGAACTGGCGCACGAACTCCTCCAGGTGGTTCTGCACCACACGGTACAGCGTCACCAGGTCGCCGTTGATGTCGTTTAGAACTTCAACTGGCGCGGCCTGGGGGCGCATGAAGTAGAGCGCAGCGCCGCCGGCAAAGACTTCGACGTAGCATTCGTGGGGTGGGAAGAGCGGAATAAGGCGGTCGGCCAGGCGGCGTTTGCCGCCCATCCAAGGGATGATGGGTGTGGACATATAAGGGCAAGACCTTTGCTGTATGAATAAACAGTGCTAGGCTCGCTCCGCTTTGTGCACGAAGCAGGAGCCTTGGCTGGACTTGCAGGGACGTTCTGCGGGGAAGGTGGCCGGGTAGGATGTTGACGCATCCTGCCTGGCCGCTCCTTTTACTTCGGTGTAGAGACTTCTTTTGCATAGGCCTGACAGGCCCGCAGGGCGATCAATCCTTGGTCGCCGACATCGGTGATCCCGATAATTCGTTGAGCATGCGCTGGGTCAAGTTGGGCTCGACGGGTTGCATGAACCACGCCGACGGTGCCGGGGGTTGTGGGCATGTTGCAGCCACTGGCTGAATCCGTGGCGTCGAGAAGGACTGACAGCCGCACATCAGCAGTAGCAAGGCGGTCACGCAGTAAAGCCTGATTGCGCTGGGCATCGGATAATTCCTTGATGTGTTGTTGATCGGAGATGGACAGGCTCTGTTCCAGAGCCTCGCGCTTGTTCTGCTCGGTACGGGCCTGGGCTGCTGCGGCATTGCTGATCGCGGCCAGGTCCGCCTCGAACTGGGCGCCCTCCTCTGCCTGCATCTTCCCGAGGCGCCAGTCCTGCACCTGCCAGGCAGCGCCGAAGCTCACGGCCATAGCCACCAGGATCAACAGCACCAGGCCGGCCAGCTTCTGCACGGGCGTCATGCCAGCACCCGCAATGCCGTCTGATACAGCGCCAGGCGATCAGCTGCACCATTCGGGATCTTGCCCTTGCTGCCCGTGTTGATGAGACTCCCGATGTTCTGGATGTCGCCGGCGTCGGCCAGCGTGTTCAGGCCGTTTACGGACCAATACCAGGCCGCCGACAGCGCTGCGTATTGCGGCTGCTCCAGCAGCTCGGGGTGATTGATCAGGTCGACGCCCAGGGCTTCACCGCACGCACGATGGTTGTCCTTGCCAGTAATCTGGATCAGGCCGCGCCCTCGGTAGATATAGCCCTCGCCCGACGCCTCAGGGCCGTTGCCCATACGGCCGCCATAGACGGCGTTCCCCATACGTGCCGAACTGCCCGCCAGTTCGGCTGCACGCGGCACCAGGGATCGCCAGCGGGAACCCGGGCTTGCGGCATTACCCAAGGCTACGATTCGGTCCGCTCTGTAGTTGAGGCTCTCGACCAGGCGCGTCAAATGGCCGGATTCGTGCCCTACTTGGGCGATGAACGCCGCGATTCGCTTGGGCGTGACGATGCCGTACTTGCTCATTGCAGTATTCAAGACGCCGACAAAAAGCCCGGCTTGACGGCCAGCGTTCGGGAGGATCAACAGCAACTGCTGCAGGGTGATAGACATGTTTTCTCCAGGCAAAAAAAAGCCGCCAAACGGCGGCGGTTTCCAGTTAAACGGGGGTTTCAGTGAGTCACGTCAAAGCTGTAGAACCTTGACCTCCTTCGTTTTTTTCGCCTTCTTACTCTTGGCCTTGGCCTTACCCTTTTTGCCGCCATTGCACTCGACGGTGGTCGACCAGCCGGCTTGGGTGAATACCTGCTCAACCGAGTCGACCAGGTACTCGCCATCAATGCCGACCTTGAAGCCCGTGGCGTTTACCGACCGCTCGGCAAACAGATCGGTACGCCCAGGCATTTCAAGACGAACGCCTGCAGAAGATCGATTGAACGCGGTCAGTCGGGCCTTAGCGGCCTGGGCGGCCGCAGTCTTATTGGGGTAGATATGACGGTCTGTATGCACCGCCGGCAGCCCGTCGGGTGCATCCGTGTTGTCCAGGCTGATCAGCTTCAGCTCACCGCTTTTCTTGTCCTGGTGCTTGGTGGCCACCGCCTTGTGCGTGTTGCGATCGCCTAAGCGGAATTGCCACCGACTGACATCGGCGGGCGTGATGGTAACGGCGCCGAAGGTCTTGCCGCTCGCACTGGTGCCACCGTCGCGGGTCATGACAATCAACTTCCCATCGGCCACCTTGGCCGTGCAGTCGTGCTGCTTGGCAATTCGGGTGATGAAGTTGAAATCAGACTCGCTGAGCTGGTCAGCCCGGGGCACGTTCGTGGAGACGTTGCACACCGGCGTCCAGCCGTTGCGGGCAGCCACGTCGGCCACGATCTTGGACAGCGGCACGTCTTCCCAGCTACCGCTGCGCACCGTCTTTCCGGTACCGCGCATGTCGCCGGCCTTGCCGCGCACGACGATGGTGTTAGGCGGGCCGGATATCTCGACCTCATCCACCATATAACGGCCCAGGCGCACCATGGACGTTTCGGCATAGCCCAGGTAGATCTCAATGCCGGCGCCGCGCTTGGGCAGCGCCACGGCGCTGTCGCGGTCATCGATGCGCAGCTCGAAGTCGTCCGACTCCATGCCTGGCTTGTCAGTGGTTTTCAGCAATAACAGGCGGTCATTGATCAGCGCGGTAATGTCTTTACCGTCTGCAACGACACGAAAGCGAGGGGTCATGGTTCACCCAGTTACCCCGCCAACGCGGGGGAATGTTGGCGGCCGTTACGCGTAACGGAAGGAAAGGACAGCCAGCCTGGCTAATCCCAAAGCATCACAAGTTCTTCAGTGGGTGCCGGCATGTCCGGCAAGACAATCACCACACCAGCTCGGTACGGCTGAACCTCATCGGCCAGCCCTTGATTGGCATCGAGCACGGCCTCCACCCTGCCGCTCAGATGGCCGTAGTAGTTGTGACAGATGGTGTCCAACAGATCCCCGTCAGACGTTCTGCATGTCGTCGCCATAGCGTACAAACTCCAGGGTAAAGCCTTGCTTACGCGGGATGCCGCCGCCCAGCAGCGCGCTTTGTTCTTCCTCGAC
>Ga0247742_10000707_pt1 | contig 25745 bp, 20 predicted proteins | sample UWRJL208509C2_FD_180944 | JGI IMG/M metagenome (GOLD analysis project Ga0247742, IMG submission 180944) | Plant litter microbial communities from Arlington Agricultural Research Station in Wisconsin, United States - UWRJ-L208-509C-2 | ecosystem: Environmental > Terrestrial > Plant litter >... | reverse complement strand
TTGGTGCAACTGGTGAGCTGGATCGAACGGCGCAACGGCTCCGCGAGGAAAAGCGCATGAGTACCGTCATCGAAATCGAACGCATGGCCAAGTTCTACGGCAAATTCCAGGCGCTGGCGGACATCAATCTGACCGTCGAACAGGGCGAAGTGGTGGTGATTCTCGGGCCCTCCGGCTCGGGCAAATCGACGCTGATCCGTTGCATCAATCTGCTGGAGGAGTACCAGCAGGGCGACATCCGTGTCGCCGATCAACGGGTGGAAAACGGGCCGAAACTGGCCGGCATTCGTTGCGAAGTCGGCATGGTTTTCCAGAATTTCAATTTGTACCCGCACCTGACCGTGCTGGCCAACGTTGCGCTGGCGCCGGTGCGGGTGCGCGGCATGTCGCCCAAAGATGCCAACGAGCGAGCGCGCCTGTTGCTGGACAAAGTCGGGATGGGTGCCCACGCCGAAAAATACCCCAGCCAGCTTTCCGGTGGGCAGCAGCAACGCGTGGCCATCGCCCGCACCATGGCGATGGAGCCCAGGGTGATCCTGTTCGACGAGCCGACTTCCGCCCTTGACCCGGAAATGGTCGGCGAGGTGCTGGATGTCATGCAGAACCTGGCGCGCTCCGGCGTGACCATGGTCGTCGTCACCCACGAAATGGGTTTTGCGCGAAAGGTGGCCGACCGGGTGATCTTCATGGAGAACGGCCGAATCATCGAACAGAACAACCCGCACGACTTCTTCACGGCCCCGCAAGAGCCGAGAACTCGAGCGTTTTTGCAGGCCATCCTGCATCACTGATCAGACCTTGGAGATCACTCCCTTGAATGCCTTGGACATCGATTACGTACGCAGCCACTTCCCCGCGCTGAGCAGCGGTTACGCCTATCTCGACAACGCCGGCGGCTCGGCCGTGCTCAAACCGGTTGCCGAGCGCATCACCGATTACCTGCTCAACAGCGCAGTACAGTTAGGTGCGTCCTACAGCGAATCGGTCGAAGCCGGGGCGCGGGTGATGCAAGCGCGGGAATCGGTGGCCCAACTGATCAATGCTTATCACCCGGAAGAGTGCGTGATGGGCGGCTCCACCACGCATTTGCTGCAGATTCTCTGCCGTGCGATTGCGCCGTCGATTCAGCCGGGGGACGAAATCATCGTCACCAACTGCGATCACGAAGCCAACATCGGGCCGTGGGTGCGCTTGTGCGAGCAGCGCGGCGCGACCTTGCGCGTGTGGGCGGTGGACCCGCAGAGCATGGACCTGGAGCTTGAAGATTTAGACGCATTGCTCAGCGAGAAAACCCGTTACCTGGCCATGACCCACGCGTCGAACATCCTGGGCAGCGTCAATCCGGTGGCTGAAGTCGCGCGCAAAGTCCATGCGGTGGGCGGCAAGTTGTGCGTGGATGCTGTCGCCTATGCGCCCCACCGTTTGGTGGATGTGCAGGCCAGCGGCGCCGATTACTACGTCTTCAGTTTCTATAAAACCTTCGGCCCGCATTTCGCTGTGCTGTGGGGCAAGCGCGACGCATTGCTGGAACTGCCGAGCCTGAACCACTTCTTCATCGGTCAGGAGGTCATCCCTTACAAGCTGCAGCCGGGCAATCTCAATTACGAACTGTCCTACGGCTGCATCGGTATCAGCGATTACCTGATCGACATCGGCCAGCGCCTCGGCGCCAACGGCACTGAGCGCGAAAAAATGCAGGCAGCGTTCGATGCTTTCGAGGTGCAGGAAGACCTGCTGGCAGAAACCCTGCTTTCGTTCCTGCGGGAAACGTCAGGCGTACGCATCATCGGCAAGCCGCGTGTGACCGACGGCGATCGCGTGCCCACCATCAGCTTTGTCGTCGAGGGCATTCAATCCGAAGCCATCGTGCGACTTGTCGATGGTCACCGCATGGGCATCCGCTTTGGTGACTTCTACGCCCGACGTCTGATCGAACAATTGGGCCTGACGCCGTACGGCGGCGTAGTACGGGTGTCGATCGCCCATTACAACAGCGTCGATGAGCTGAATCGTCTGGTTGAGCATCTGGCTCAGGCGATCAACCAATTGCGTGCGTCCTGACTTTTATCGAGCGATTTTATGCCTGTACCGCAAACCCTGGCCGAGCTGCGTGCTGCCATCGTCGAACATCAGGAGCGCCTGACCGCACGGCAACGTGACGCGGCCAATTACCTGAACGAGCACCCCCACGACGTGGCACTGAACACCGTGGCGGCGCTGTCGAAAATCTCCGGGATTCCGTCGTCGGCATTCATTCGGCTGGCCCAGGCGTTGAGTTTCAGTGGGTTCAGCGATTTGCAGCGGCTGTTCAAGCAGCCGTTGCAGCAGGCCGGGCAGGGCAGTTTCAAAGAGCGCATTCGTCACTATCGCGGCGAGCAATTGCTCGATGACCCGACCGATGTGGGTGCGATGCTCTCGGCCTTCAGCCGCGCGAACATTGTGTCGCTGGAGCATCTGGCCGAAGGGCAGCAAGTGGAGGCCATCGAACAAGCCATCGGCCTGCTGCAACAGGCGCGCACCACGTTTGTGGTCGGCATGCGCCGCTCGTTTCCCATGGCGTCCTACTTGAGCTATGCGCTGAGCCGCGTCGGACGACGCGCCGTGCACATCAGCGGACTGGGCGGCAGCCTGCGTGAACAGGTCGGGGCGCTGCACAGCGATGACGTGCTGGTGGCGGTGAGTTTTCCGCCGTACTCCCAGGAAACCATCGACGCCTGCACCCAGGCCGTGGCGGCAGGTACGCCGATTGTGGCGATTACTGACAGCCTGCTCAGCCCCATCGGCCAGAAAGCCTCGGTGATGATCGAGGTCAACGACGCCGAACTGCTGGGATTTCGTTCATTGACGGCGGCGTTCTGCATCGCACAAACCCTGGCCATGGGCCTGGCGTTCCGCGATGGCCAGAGCCTCGACGGGCCGGATCACGATGCGTTGAAAAACATCGACTGTTGAGCCAGCGCTCGGCGGTTTTTGCCAGATATTTGTACGTCGCAGGAGACTGTTCCCATGGCTACACCCGTTCGAGATCTGGTCGGCTATGGCCGGCAGCGCCCTCAGGGCACCTGGCCCAATGGCGCGCGACTGGCCATCAACTTTGTCATCAACTACGAAGAAGGCTCCGAGCGTTCACTGGCCATGGGCGACTCCGATCAGGAAAGCATGACCGAGTGGGGCAGCTATCAGTTCCCCGATGGCGTACGCAATCTGGCGATGGAGTCGATGTACGAGTACGGCGCCCGCGTCGGCATCTGGCGGATTCTCGACATCCTGCAAAAGGCCAACGTCCCGGCCACCTTTCACGCCTGCGCCGTGGCCTTCGAGCAGAACCCCGACGTGGCGAAAGCTGCGGTTGAACTGGGACATGAAATTTGCAGCCACGGTTATCGCTGGGAAGAGGTCTTTCGCCTGACCGAGGCTGAGGAACGCGAGCATATTCGTCTGGCGATTGAGTCTTTCGAGCGCACCTGCGGCAAGCGCCCGGTGGGCTGGTATTGCCGCTATGGCGCCAGCGTCCACACCCGGCGGCTGGTCGCTGAAGAGGGCGGGTTTCTGTACGACTCAGACGCCTACAACGACGACGTGCCGTATTTCGTCGATGTCGAGGGCAAGCAGCATCTGGTGGTGCCCTACACCAGCGATGTCAACGACTTCCGTTACTGGAACTCGCCAGGCTTGTCTCAGGCGTCGGACTTTCTCGAATACATGAAGGAAAGTTTCGATGTGCTGTACGAAGAAGCCGCTGATGGCCTGCGAATGATGTCCATCGGGTTGCACCCGCGCATGGTCGGGCGTCCGGGGCGGGTGCGAGCGATCAAGCAATTCATTGAGTACGCGCAAGGCCAGGAAGGCGTGTGGTTCACCACCCGGGAAGAAATTGCCAAGGCCTGGATGACCCGCGCCTGACGGAGAGCACGACATGCACGCTTTCGATCTGATCATTCGCAACGCCCGCGTGGTGACGGCGGCGGACAGTTTCTTGTGCGACATCGGCGTGCGTGACGACAAAATCGTCGCGCTGGGCCAGGGTTTGCAGGGTGCGACCGAGGTAATCGACGCAGCGGGGCGTACCGTCACGCCCGGCGGGATCGACAGCCATGTGCATCTGGATCAGCCCACAGGCGATGGTTCGGTGATGGCCGATGATTTCGAAAGTGGCACCCGTTCCGCGGCCTGTGGCGGCACCACGACAGTGATCCCGTTTGCCTGCCAGCAGAAAGGGCAGAGTCTGCGTGCGGCAGTGGAGGACTATCACCGACGTGCCGATGGCAAGGCGCTGATCGATTACGCGTTTCACCTGATCGTCACCGACCCCACAGAAGACGTGCTGCGCCGCGAATTGCCGGAGTTGATTGCCGAGGGCTACACCTCGTTCAAGATCTACATGACCTACGACGCGCTGAAACTCAACGACCGGGAGATTCTGGAAACCCTGTCGGTAGCACGGGCCGAAGGTGCGATGGTCATGCTCCACGCCGAGAACAGCGACTGCATCGCCTGGCTGACCGAGCGATTGCTGGCGGCCGGCCACAGTGCGCCGCGCTATCACGCCACCTCGCGCCCGATGCTGGTGGAGCGCGAGGCCACGCATCGGGCGATTGCGTTGGCGGAGTTGGTGGATGTGCCGATTCTGATCGTGCATGTGTCCGGGCGTGAGGCCATCGAGCAGATTCGTTGGGCGCAGAGCCACGGCTTGAAGGTCTACGGCGAGACCTGCCCGCAGTACCTGTTTTTGACCGCTGATTCGTTGGGCTGCGACGACAGTTTTGAAGGCGCCAAATGCATTTGCAGTCCGCCGCCTCGGGACGCCGCCAATCAGCAAGTGATCTGGGACGGTTTGCAGAATGGCTCGTTTGAAGTGTTCTCCTCGGACCATGCGCCGTTTCGTTACGAAGGCCGCGACGGCAAGCGCGCCCATGGTGAACACGCGCCGTTTTCCGAAGTGGCCAACGGTATTCCGGGGATCGAAACACGCATGGCGTTGCTGTGGTCCGAAGGTGTCCGGACCGGGCGCATCACGGCGCAGGAATTTGTTGCGCTGACCTCGACCAATGCGGCGCGGCTTTATGGTTTGTATCCGCGCAAGGGCAGCATCGCGATAGGCGCCGATGCAGACCTGGTGATCTGGGACGAGGGGCTGGATTTCGAGCTGACCAACGATTTGCTGCATCACCACGTGGATTACACGCCCTACGAAGGCATGCGCCTGAGCGCCTGGCCGGCGATGACCTTCGCCCGAGGTGAGCGGGTGTGGGATGGGCGGGCGCTTGGTACTCCGGGGCGAGGGGTGTTCCTGCCCTGCGCGCGGCCGGAGCCTGCGAAGGTGCGGCGGCGGCAGTCGGAGTTGCCATAGCACTTTGCAGAGTGGATGGGTGGGAGGGAGCTTGCTCGCGATGGCGGCGTGTCAGACGCTGATGCGGGGGCTGGATGAACGAATCGCGAGCAAGCTCCCTCCCACACAATCCCGGCAGTAAAACATGCTCCCTCCCACACAATTTCGGCGATAGAAAATGCGCGCGTTGGGGTAAGCCCTAAAAATCCCCCCACAACTGCTGCGCGATGCTCAACGCCACCACCGGCGCGGTTTCCGTGCGCAGCACACGCGGGCCAAGGCGGGCGGCGTGGAAGCCGGCGTCTTGCGCCTGATCGACTTCCGCGTCATTCAACCCCCCTTCAGGGCCAATCAAAAACGCCAGGCTCGCCGGCTTTTCATGACTGACCAATGGCTCAGCCACCGGATGCAGCACCAGCTTCAGATCGGCTTCAGTGTGCTTCAGCCAGTCAGTCAGCGTCACAGGCGGATTAACCACTGGCACCACTGAACGACCGCACTGCTCACACGCACTGATCGCGATCTGCTGCCAGTGGGCCTGGCGTTTCTCGGCGCGCTCGTCCTTGAGCCGGACTTCACAACGCTCGCTGATGATCGGGGTGATTTGCGTCACGCCCAATTCTGTCGCTTTTTGAATCGCCCAATCCATGCGTTCGCCACGGGACAAGCCCTGGCCCAGATGGATTTGCAGCGCCGACTCGGCCAAGCCAGGGAAGCTTTCATCGATCTGCACCCGAACGCGCTTTTTGCCGACTTCGGTCAGCGCGGCGCGAAACTCCGTACCGGTGCCGTCGAACAGCTGCACTGCATCGCCCTCGGCCATGCGCAGCACGCGCCCGATGTAATGCGCCTGGGCTTCCGGCAGTTCGTGTTCACCGTGGCTCAGAACGGCGTCGATAAAGAAGCGGGACAGTCTCATGGTTGTTTCTCTGCAAATAATCAGAATCTGGATGCACTGCTCTCTGTTGTAGGAGCGGACTTGTCCGCGAAGACGTCGGTACATTCGATACATCTCGATCGCCCGAGGCTCAGTCTTCGCGGACGAGTCCGCTCCCACGGCTTTGTGTCGTGCTTAACCTGGATCACGAAAATCGGGATGGAAATTCTCACGTACAGCGACGCTGATGTGGGTGCGCGTCGCGATGTCGATGCCTTCGGTCGCCACTTCGGCCAGGAAATCAATTTGCTCCGGCGTAATGACATACGGCGGCAGGAAATACACCACGCTGCCAAGCGGGCGCAGCAATGCACCCCGGGTCAGCGCATGTTCGAACACCTTCAGACCACGACGCTCCTGCCACGGGTACGCGGTTTTGGTGGCCTTGTCCTGCACCATCTCGAACGCAATGGCCATCCCGGTCTGCCGCACTTCGGCGATGTTCGGGTGATCCACCAGATGAGCTGTTGCAGTTTTCATGCGCAGCGCCAGGGCCTTATTGTTCTCGATCACGTTGTCCTGCTCGAAGATGTCGAGCGTCGCCAACGCGGCAGCGCAGGCCAACGGATTCCCGGTGTAGCTGTGGGAATGCAGGAAAGCCCGCAGCGTCGGGTAATCGTCATAGAAGGCATCGTAGACGTCATCGGTGGTGATGCACGCCGCCAGCGGCAGATAGCCGCCGGTCAGCGCTTTGGACAAACAGAGGAAATCCGGTCGGATGCCCGCTTGTTCGCAGGCAAACATGGTCCCGGTGCGGCCAAAACCCACGGCAATTTCGTCATGGATCAGGTGCACGCCATAACGATCGCACGCCTCGCGCAGCAGCTTGAGGTAGATCGGGTCATACATGCGCATCCCGCCCGCACCCTGAATCAGCGGCTCGATGATCACTGCAGCCACGGTGTCGTGATTCTCCGCCAGCGTCTGCTCCATGACGGCGAACATGTTGCGCGAGTGCTCTTCCCAACTCATGCCTTCCGGGCGGTGGTAACAATCCGGGCTCGGTACTTTGAGGGTGTCCAGCAACAGCGCTTTATAGGTCTCTGTGAACAGCGGCACGTCGCCTACTGACATCGCCGCCATGGTCTCGCCGTGGTAGCTGTTGGTCAGGGTGACGAAGCGCTTCTTGTCGGGTTTGCCGCGGTTGAGCCAGTAGTGAAAGCTCATTTTCAGCGCGACTTCGATGCACGATGAACCGTTATCGGCATAGAAGCAGCGTGTCAGGCCTTCCGGCGTCATCGCCACAAGACGCTCGGATAACTCAATCACCGGCTGGTGGCTGAAACCTGCGAGGATCACATGCTCAAGCTGATCGACCTGATCCTTGATGCGCTGATTGATGCGCGGGTTGGCGTGACCGAACACGTTGACCCACCAGGAACTGACCGCGTCCAGATAACGCTTGCCTTCGAAGTCCTCCAGCCAGACCCCTTCTCCACGCTTGATCGGTATCAGCGGCAGGTTTTCGTGATCTTTCATCTGGGTGCAGGGATGCCACAGGACCTTGAGGTCGCGCTGCATCCACTGGTTATTCAGGCCCATCGTTAATCTCCTCAGGCTGTGCCGTTGACTGCTCGCACGAAACGAGGCCAAACAATCGCGCAAGCCTATGCAATGCGTTGCCACGGGACAACCTTTAGCGCCGATCACGGCGGTTTTAGGTGCCCGACGGACATTGCTGGCGGGCGTTCAACGGCTGGCGTATCCTTCGCGCCTCTTCAAAGAATTGGGCGTTAAAGCCCGACAATTCCTACGTATTTTCCGGAGTTTGCTGAATGCTTTCTGGTTGGCTGCGCGCCTGTGCGCTGGTGGTGATTGGGCTGGTCAGCGCTTCGGCGCTCGCTGTTGATAAACCGCACACCGCAATCGTTGTGGGTGGGGGCATGGCGGGCCTGACGGCCGCTTACGAACTTCAGGCCAAAGGCTGGCAAGTGACGTTGCTTGAGGCCAAACCCACCGTCGGCGGGCGCTCGGGCCTTGCCGGCAGCGAATGGTTCGGCAACGCCAAGGCGCAGCCGTTGCTTAATCAGTACCTGGACCGCTTCAAGCTGAAAACCGTCGCCGCGCCTGAGTTCGTGCGCACGCCGGGCTACCTGATTGACGGCGAGTACTTCTCCGCTGCCGATCTGGCGACCAAACAACCGGCGACCGCCGAAGCCATCAAGCGCTATGACGCAGCCATCGATGATATCGCGCGCTCGATCACCGACCCGCTGAACCCGGCTGCCAACAGCACCCTGTTTGCTTTGGACCAGATCAACGTCGCCAACTGGCTGGATCGTTTGAGTCTCCCTGCGACTGCGCGTCAATTGATCAATCAACAGATTCGTACCCGTTATGACGAGCCTTCGCGTTTGTCGCTGCTGTATTTCGCGCAGCAAGCACGGGTCAATCGTGACGTTGAAGACCGCGACCGCCGCGCCGCGCGCCTGCCCGGCGGCAGTGCAGTGCTGGCTGACGAATTCGTCAAGCAGATCAAAGTCGTCAAAACCAACTCGCCAGTGTCTGCGATCAACCAGGACAAGGACGGCGTAACCGTCAAGGTCGGGTCGGTCGGCTATGAAGCTGAATATGCGGTGCTGGCGGTGCCACTGCGGGCATTGAGCAAGATCGCCATGACTCCGGGGCTGGATGCTCAGCATCAGGGCGCGATCAAGAGCACCAACTACGGCTGGCATGACCAGATCATGCTCAAGTTCAAGACCCCGGTCTGGGAAAGCAAAGCGCGTATGACCGGTGAGATCTATAGCAACACCGGCCTGGGCATGTTGTGGATCGAGCCTGCACTCAAAGGTGGTGCTAACGCGGTGATCAACCTGTCCGGCGACAACGCGCGGATCATGCAGGCGTTCGGTGACAAGCAGATGGTGGATCAGGTGCTGATTCGTCTGCACACCTTCTATCCACAGGCCCGTGGCGCTTACACCGGTTATGAAATTCGTCGCTCCAGTGTTGACCCTTCCACCGGCGGCGCCTATCTGGCGTTCGGTCCTGGGCAGATCAGCAAATACTGGCGCTTGTGGGAACGTCCTCTGCAGCGCGTAGCCTTTGCCGGCGAGCACACTGACGCGTTGTACCCGGGCACGCTGGAAGGCGCGCTGCGCACCGGTCAACGTGCGGCCAGTCAGGTTCAGGATCTGGCAGCGGGCAAGTCGTTCGAACCTGTTAAAGCGCCGCCACCGAAGGCCCCTGAAGCACCGAAAGCCGCTGGTGGCGGTGTGGGCGCGTTCTTCTCGAACATGTTTGGCGGCTCCAAGCCAGAAGCCAAGCCGGTCGAGAAAGCGCCAGAGCCAACTCCGGCACCTGCGCCAGCGCCCGCTCCCGTGACGCCGCCAGCGCCAGTGGTCGAGCCCGCCAAGCCTGCGGTCGTTGAGCCGGCCAAAAAAGCACCGGCCAAGAAAGAAGCGGTGAAGAAGGAGCCGGTGAAGAAGGCACCTGCCAAACCGGCTCACAAGCCTGCGGCTAAAACCGAGGCGACTAAAAAAGCCCCGGCCAAGGCGACTGATAAGGCGGCGACACCGGCTGCTCCGGCAGCGGCGCCGAGCAACTGATTGCTCGAAGGCTGATGTGAGAAAGGCGCGGCCCACGGACCGCGCCTTTTTTTTGCCTGCTCCGTCTGTAGGAGACATCTTGTCGGCGAGGCTGGCGGTGAGGTGTGTCAGGGATATCGCATCGCGAACACGTTCGCTCCTACAGGCGCGCCACGTAACATTCCGTTAATCGAATTCGGAAAAAATGCGACAGGAAATTTCAATCGTATTTCCTGATATTTCAGAGCAAAATTTTGCGCTTTCTTTCGATAGGTAAAGAGATAGTCTTCTCACAGCATTTACAGGATATCGGCGATGCAACTACGCAACTCTTCTTCTCGTTATGGCTGGGTCAGCATCGTTTTGCATTGGGGTGTCGCGCTGACGGTCTTCGGCATGTTCGCCCTTGGCCTGTGGATGGTCGGTCTGGGCTACTACGACAGCTGGCGTAAAGCGGGTCCGGACCTGCACAAAAGCATCGGCATCACTCTGTTTCTGTTCATGCTGGTGCGTGTAGTCTGGCGTTTTCTCAGCCCGCCACCACCCGCGCCTGCCACTCACAGCCGCTTGATCAAGACCGCTGCCACACTTGGGCACGCGTTTCTGTATCTGGATCTGTTTTTGGTGATGTTCGCCGGTTACCTGATTTCCACCGCAGACGGTGTCGGGATTCCGGTGTTTGGTTTGTTCGAAGTGCCTGCATTGATCAGCGGACTGCCTGACCAGGCGGACGTTGCCGGTGTGGTGCATTTGTATCTCGCCTGGGTTCTGGTGATATTTGCTGCACTCCACGGCCTGGCTGCTTTGAAGCATCACTTCATTGACCGTGATGCGACCCTTGTTCGTATGCTGGGCCGCAAGGCCTGATGTGCTCACTTAATTGAAAGGAAATCTCGTATGTTGAAAAAGACTCTTGCTGCACTGGCTCTCGGTACTGCGCTGCTGACAGCTGGTCAGGCCATGGCCGCTGACTACACCATCGACAAAGAAGGCCAGCACGCCTTCATCAACTTCAAGATCAGCCACTTGGGCTACAGCTTCATCTACGGCTCGTTCAAAGACTGGACCGGTACGTTCAGCTTCGACGCCGCCAAACCTGAAGACAGCAAGATCAGCATCGATGTGAAAACCGCCAGCGTCTTCACCAACCACGCTGAACGCGACAAGCACATCAGCAGCAAGGACTTCCTGGACGTTGCCAGCTTCCCTGACGCCAAGTTCGTATCGACCAGCGTTAAAACCACCGGCAAAAATGCTGATGGCAAAGTCACTGCTGACGTGACCGGCGACCTGACTCTGCACGGCGTGACCAAGCCAGTGGTGGTCAAGACCACATTCCTGGGCGAAGGCAAGGATCCATGGGGCGGCTACCGCGCAGGCTTCGAGGGCACTACCTCGATCAAGCGCTCTGATTTCGGCAAGATGATGGACCTGGGTCCACAGTCCGACACAATGGATCTGGTCATCTCGTTCGAAGGCGTCAAAGCCAAGTAAGACGGGCTGCTCCAACGAAAACGCCGACCTCAGGGTCGGCGTTTTTGTGTGGTCACTGTAGGAGCGAACTTGTTCGCGAGGCGATTTACCTGACACGACGCAAAGGCATCTCGCCAACCAGTTGGCTCCTACAGGATGTGCGAACGCCACACACAAAAACGCCCCGAACCAGTCGGGGCGTTTTTGGTTCAGCGCAGCTTAACCTTCGCGGTTGCGGGTCAGCAGGGCTGGTTTTTCACCGCGTGGGCGGCTTGGCAATTGATCAAGTTGCTCGGCGGACGGGAAGCGATCGTTCTTGGACTCTTTGTGCATGATCTTCGGTGCTGGCTGACCGTCGCGGGGACCACGAACGGCTGGCTCTTGACGCGCCGGTTGATCGTCACGGGCCGGACGACGGTTACGCGGCTGCTCATCGCGACGGGCCTGGCCATCACGAGCCGGGCCGTTGCGTGGACCGTTGCGCTTGGCCGCTGGCGCGCCCGAACCTGCCGGAGCGCCATTTGCAGCGCCGGTACCATTGCGAGGACCACTGCGGCCCTGGCTTGGGCCACGTGGCGCAGGAGCCGCGCCCGTGGCTGGAACGCCCGGGCGACGACCACGGCTCTGGGTCTTGTTCGGGTACGGGCTGACGTAATCGGCGCGGTTACCGAAGTTGTCCACTTCGTCATCCAGAAACTCATCCGGTGCACGGTCGCCGCGCGGCGCCGAAGGCTGAGCCTGACGGGTTTCGCCTGCCGGTGTGCCCTGGCGAGGCTTTTGCGGACGGGCTGGACGCGCCGGGCGTTCGCCTGAAGCGGCAGCAGCGGCCGGCTTCTCTTTACCCTTGTCTTTGCCTTTATCCTTGCGACCGCCACCACCGCCGCCGCCATTGGGGCCATCGCCGCGGGGGCCACGAGCGTTGCGCGGGTTGCGCACGTCCGGACGTTCACGTACTTCAGGCTTTTCAGCTTCGACCGCGTTGATGTCAAAGCCCATCAGATCGCCGTCAGCCAGCTTCTGCTTGGTCATGCGCTCGATGCTTTTGAGCAGCTTCTCTTCGTCTGGAGCAACCAGAGAGATGGCTTCACCGCTACGACCTGCACGGCCTGTACGGCCGATACGGTGAACGTAGTCTTCATCGACGTTAGGCAGCTCGAAGTTGACGACGTGAGGCAGTTGGTCGATGTCCAGACCGCGTGCAGCAATGTCGGTGGCAACCATGATACGAACGTCACCGGCCTTGAAGTCGGCCAGGGCTTTGGTTCGTGCGTTCTGGCTTTTGTTGCCGTGGATCGCGACAGCGGCCAGGCCGTGCTTGTCCAGATACTCGGCCAGGCGGTTGGCGCCATGCTTGGTGCGGGTGAAGACCAGCACTTGTTCCCAGGCGCCTGCGGTAATCAGGTGCGCCAGCAGCGAGCGCTTGTGGTTGGCCGGCAGGCGGAACACACGTTGTTCGATACGCTCGACCGTAGTGTTCGGCGGCGTGACTTCAATGCGCTCGGGGTTGTGCAGCAGCTTGCCCGCGAGTGCGGTGATGTCCGAGGAGAAGGTCGCCGAGAACAGCAGGTTCTGACGCTTGGACGGCAGACGCGCCAGGACTTTCTTCACGTCATGGACGAAGCCCATGTCGAGCATCCGGTCGGCTTCATCGAGGACCAGGATTTCAACGTGGGACAGATCGACGCTGCCTTGACCGGCGAGGTCGAGCAGGCGGCCAGGGCAGGCCACCAATACATCGACGCCGCGCGCCATGGCCTGGACCTGAGGATTAGTGCCGACACCGCCGAAGATGCAGGCGCTGACGAACTTCAGGTTTTTCGCGTAGATCTTGAAGCTGTCATGGACCTGGGCTGCAAGTTCGCGGGTAGGGGTCAGGACCAGAACGCGGGGTTGGCGCGGGCCATGACGTTGAGATTTGTCCGGGTGACCGGCGGGGAAAAGGCGCTCCAGAATCGGGAGGGCGAAACCGCCGGTTTTACCAGTACCTGTCTGAGCGGCGACCATCAGGTCGCGGCCTTGCAACACGGCGGGAATGGCCCGCTGTTGCACCGGAGTAGGCTGGGTATAGCCAGCTGCCTCGATGGCGCTGACTAAAGCCTCGGAGAGACCGAGGGAAGCAAAGGACATGAGTAATCCTGTCTTAGTTAGGGCCACGTTGGCCCAAGGGGGAATAATCTACCCGGCGCGAATGTGCGTGCAGATGACGCAATCCCGTCCGGTACTGTCGGGTCTGTAAGTTCAACTCGTGACATGAGCGCGAGAACGGAAAATGCGCTGCTGGTGTGATCGAGTGCTTTCTGCGAGACCGAGCATCCGGGCGTAAGCCTGGCGGGGACGCCGGAGTATAACAGAGCAATGCCCCAGCGCTGTGTTCATGCTGCCAAACGGCTTTTTTCAGGTTTATTGGCCATTTCGGCGCTCAAGCAAATGCTGGTACACCGCCTTTCGGCGATGCCCGAGTATTTGCCGCACCGCCCAATGGCCCAGCCACTGCTCGAGTGTCTCCGGGGCAATGGGGCGGTCCATGCGCTGCTCGGCATTGCTGAGCGCCTTGTCCCACCAGACTTGCGAACAGGCCCGGTCAAATTCATTGGGGTAATCGCAGCAGCCGTAAAGCACTTCGCGGACAAACTGGCGTTGGTCATGTGGCACCGCGAACATCGCGCCTTTGTACATCAGGCGCTGCCAGGCCGGCGGGCGGGGCAGGCTTGCCGTGACTCTGCGGGTGTCGTCCAGGCCACACTGGCTGGTGGGGGCGTCGCCATGCTTGCTGAGCCAGGCCCGCACCTTGGCGCGAAACAGTTGCTTGCGGCTCCAGTAGTGGTGAATCAGGTCAGGGCACTCGTTGACCTCCACCTTCTGGTAAGCCGCCACGGCCAGGCAGAACTCTTCCAGAGTGATCGCGCCGGGGGTGATCGGGAAGAACTCGTCCATCATCTCGACGGAGCGGTCGAGGATCTGCGCGTCCTCCCGGGTCAGGCCGATGACGCCGGAGTTGAGCAGCGGCATGTTGTCGTCGGCAAGGCCGCGTCGGGCGAGCTTGTCTGCGAGTGCGGTGTACAGAACGGTCTGCTTGCAGGCGTCGTAGCGCAAGGTCAGTGCATTGCACAGCAGCTTGCCGGGCTCGACGCGCTCAAACAGCTTCATTGGGCTTTCATGAAAGAAGGTATCGGTGTCGATCAGAATCGCTTTGTCGCACTCTTCCAAGACCTTGCGCACCAGCACTTGCTTGCAGCGAAAGTGATAGCCGTGAGGTCCGCTCCAGGCGCGTCGGGTCGGGGCATCGAAACGCCGAACGCGAACGGGCAAATGGCGGTAGGGCGCGGGATCGTCGCTGAAGACTTGAATGTCCAGTGGCAGCTCTGAGATTTCCTGCATGCCGGCAAGGGCGCTGGCGATGCTGAAAACGGCTTCCTGGTGATACGTCTCTGCACCAAAGGCCAGATAGACGAGCTGTGGGCGTGATGCGATTTTACTGATGGAGGTCAACTGCTGGGTATCCGTCTCGATTAAGGCGTCGGCAGGCCTCGCTTGAGAAACCTACCGATGAAACGTTGCCCTAATGTGACGGAGCTGACCAGACCGAGTTCAGTGGTCCCTTAGCGGGACAATTTCAGGTTGTTCCACACCGCCAGGCTAGGCTCTGCCTGGTTTAGCGTGTAGAAATGCAAACCTGGCGCGCCGCCTTGTAACAAGCGCTCACACATCTCTGTGATGACCTGTTCACCAAATTTCTGAATGCTCAGCGAATCGTCGCCGTAGGCTTCCAGTTGTTTGCGAATCCAGCGTGGGATTTCTGCACCGCACGCGTCGGAAAAACGGGCGAGCTTGCTGTAGTTGGTGATCGGCATGATGCCCGGCACGATCGGAATGTTCACACCCAGCTTCTGAACGCGGTCGACGAAGTAGAAATAGCTGTCGGCGTTGAAGAAGTACTGGGTGATCGCGCTGTCAGCCCCAGCGTTGGCTTTGGCCACGAAGTTGTTGATGTCGTGCTCGAAGTTACGCGCTTGCGGGTGCATCTCCGGATAGGCCGCGACTTCGATATGGAAGTGATCGCCGGTTTCTTCACGAATGAAGCTGACCAGATCGGCGGCGTAACGCAATTCGCCGCTGGACATGCCCATGCCGGACGGCAAGTCGCCGCGCAGGGCAACGATGCGCTTGATGCCTGCCGCTTTGTATTGATTGAGCAGACCGCGCAAGTCAGCCTTGCTGTCGCCCACGCAGGACAAATGCGGCGCGGCAGGTACGTTCACTTCTTTTTCCAGCTGCAGGACGGTGTTGATCGTGCGATCACGCGTCGAGCCACCTGCACCATACGTGCAGGAGAAAAAATCGGGGTTGTAGCCGGCCAGTTGGCGAGCCACGGTCATCAGTTTTTCATGTCCAGCGTCGGTCTTCGTGGGGAAGAACTCGAAGCTGAAGCCGTGGTTTTGGGACATTGGAGGGGGCCTCCAGCTGCAAGCTGCAAGCTACAAGCTAGAAGACGGCGTCGTGCCGAATCCTGCGCTTGAAGCCTGCCGCTCACGGCTGCGTAATAGCGATGAAGGCGTAAGCGGCAGGCCCGAACCGCAAGTCAGCGAAACGCCGTTACTTGCGGCTTGAAGCCTGCCACTTACAGCTGCTTAGTAACGATAAGCGTGCGGCTTGAACGGGCCATCGACGCCAACGCCGATGTAGTCGGCCTGGGTCTTGGTCAGTTTGGTCACGACGCCGCCGAAACCGCGGACCATTTCCAGGGCCACTTCTTCGTCCAGCTTCTTGGGCAGCACTTCAACGGTCAGGCGCTCGGCTTTCTGAGCCGGGCTCAGGTCAGCGTACTTCTGGCCGAACAGGAAGATCTGCGCCAGCACCTGGTTGGCGAACGAGCCGTCCATGATGCGGCTCGGGTGACCGGTCGCGTTGCCCAGGTTCACCAGACGGCCTTCGGCCAACAGGATCAGGTAGTCGTCGTTCTGCGGATCGAAGCTGCCAGCACCGGTGCGGTGAATCTTGTGCACCTGTGGCTTCACTTCTTCCCATGCCCAGTTCTTGCGCATGAAAGCGGTGTCGATCTCGTTGTCGAAGTGACCGATGTTGCAGACCACAGCGCGTTTTTTAAGCGCTTTGAGCATGTTCGAGTCGCAGACGTTGACATTACCGGTGGTGGTCACGATCAGGTCGATCTTGCCCAGCAGCGCTTTGTCGATGCTGGCTTCGGTGCCGTCGTTTTCACCGTCGATGAACGGCGAAACCAGTTCGAAACCGTCCATGCACGCTTGCATGGCGCAGATCGGATCGGCTTCGGTCACTTTGACGATCATGCCTTCCTGACGCAGCGACTGAGCCGAGCCCTTGCCCACGTCGCCGTAGCCGATAACCAGCGCTTGCTTGCCGGACAGAAGGTGGTCGGTACCGCGTTTGATGGCGTCGTTCAAGCTGTGACGGCAACCGTACTTGTTGTCGTTTTTGCTTTTAGTGACCGAGTCATTGACGTTGATGGCCGGGATTTTCAGCTCGCCCTTGGCCAGCATGTCCAGCAGGCGGTGAACGCCGGTGGTGGTTTCTTCGGTCACGCCGTGGACGCGGTCCAGGATGGCCGGGTATTTCTTGTGCAGCAGCTCGGTCAGGTCGCCGCCGTCGTCGAGGATCATGTTGGCATCCCAAGGCGCGCCATCTTTCAGGATGGTTTGCTCCAGGCACCACTCGTATTCTTCTTCGGTTTCACCTTTCCAGGCGTAAACCGCAATACCGGCTGCAGCGATGGCGGCCGCGGCCTGATCCTGGGTGGAGAAGATGTTGCAGGACGACCAGCGTACTTCGGCACCCAGGGCAACCAGGGTTTCGATCAGCACGGCAGTCTGAATGGTCATGTGGATGCAGCCGAGGATCTTGGCGCCCTTGAGCGGTTGCTCGCCGGCATATTTGCGACGCAGGCCCATCAGGGCTGGCATTTCGGATTCGGCGATGATGGTTTCGCGACGGCCCCAGGCAGCCAGGGACATGTCGGCGACTTTGTAGTCGTTGAAATCGTTGGGCGTTAGTACAGCGCTCATAAGAGTCTCCATTCGTAGGGTGCGAATGGGCGCCGTTGTGCGTTTATAGCTTGATCGGTAGGCGAGAGCCTGATCAAACAACGCCCCATCCGAGCCTGACAGGATTGACCTGCTGCAGCGCCCCTCGGACAGGTGGCGGGAAAACGGTATCAAGCGGGGATGACCGTTTTTTGAAGCGGGGGCGATTATCTTTGTTTGAGCTGTAAGCTGCAAGCCTCAAGCGGCAAGCGGTATACAACACCGGACCCGCTTTTAACTTGCGGCTTACAGCTTGAAGCTTGAAGCTGACGGCACATCCACCACTGTCTCCCAAACACCCCGGAGCCCCCTATGAACTTCCACACTCGCAAATGGGTAAAACCTGAAGACCTGAACCCCAACGGCACGCTGTTCGGCGGCAGCCTGTTGCGCTGGATCGACGAAGAAGCGGCGATCTACGCCATCGTTCAGCTGGGCAATCAGCGGGTGGTGACCAAGTACATTTCAGAGATCAACTTTGTCAGCGCCTCGCGCCAGGGCGACATCATCGAACTGGGCATCACAGCCACCGAATTCGGACGGACCTCGATCACCCTGACCTGCCAGGTGCGCAACAAAATCACTCGCAAAAGCATCCTGACGGTGGAGAAGATGGTCTTCGTGAATCTGGGCGAAGACGGCCTGCCCGCGCCCCACGGCAAGACCGAGATCAGCTACGTGAAAGATCAGTTCAAGGACGAAGTGATCAACGAGTAAAAACGCACTGTCTGTAGGAGCTGCCGAGGTTACGAAGGCTGCGATCGCGGTGAGTCAGATACATTGCATCGCAGCCATCGTTCCTCGGCAGCTCCTACAGAATGGTGTTAACGGTTCAAACCGGGTTTTTCGCCCACCAATCCTTCAACCACTGCAACCCTATGACTGGCAGGCGGTAGGAGTAGTACTACCTGATGCTCGGATGCTTCTTACAGCACTGCCAGCATTTTTATTCAACGCCATCTCGCGCCCTCATTCCACCATAGCCACCCCTGTACTCTGGAATTAACGGCACTGCTTGTAAAACGCATGGGTGTGCAAAAGGCGGATGATTTTTTGCCTGTCATTTGACGCTTCCTACACGACTAGCAAATCAACGCTATTGACTACAAACGCATGGATGCGAAGGTTTAAAAGGGACTGACACACGATGGCGATCGGATATTTCATTGGCGTAGGCGATAAAACTACGTGCGGCGGCGAGGTTTTAGGGGGCGATGACTCGATCATTTGGGACGGGCTGATTCATGCCCACGAAGGTGATCCTGTCTCCTGCGGGAAAGATCGCAAGACTTATCAGATTGCAGGCGGTTTCGACCACTTCGTCAGTAACGGACAGCGAGTGGCGGGTACGTTACACAGTGTGAGTGGTTGTCCCTGTAAAGCCACACTGCGTCCTTCGGTGTTTGCAGCCCAGTACAGCGTAGACCTGAAACCGTCTGTGCAGACAAAAGCGAAAGCGCCGCCGGCTGCTCCTCCCTACGGCTCGTCCACGCCAGTGACCCATCGGAATCGGGGGTTTACGAACCACTTCGCAGAAATCGAAGAGGAAGAGGAAGAAGTTGAACTGGAGCAACTGATCACCCTGCGCCTGGGCGTGTTCTTCGACGGTACTGGCAACAACCAGGCGAACAGCGAAAGCGTGGCGGGTTGCATGGCGCGGGATGTGGGGCTGGAAGCGCAGGGCACGGATATCCAGCGATTTTGCGCCGAACATGGCTACGGTGTTGACGGCAGTACCCCGGACAATAGCTACGGCAACGACACCAGCAATATTGCGCGGCTGTATGACCTGTATGAGGACCAGGCGGACGTCAGTATTGGTTCTGATGCTAAAGAGGCATCGCTGGCGGTGTATCTCGAAGGTATCGGCACGGTCAGCGGTGGCGAAGATGATCGATACGGTCAGGTAACAGGGCGCTGGGGTACGGGTGTGTTGGCGCGGGTTCAGCAGAGTTCGGAGTTGATCATTGAGCGCTTGGACTCGTTCATCAAGCACAACCCCGATGTGAAGATTAAAGGTATCGAAGTCGATGTCTTTGGCTTCAGCCGGGGCGCGGCTGCCGCCCGACATTTCGCCAATGACCTGCACAAAGGCGCGAATAGCCTGCTGGCCAGGGCTTTGCCTGCAGCGTCACCCATGCTTGTCGACGGATTCGCCTGGCAAGTGCAGCGGGATATCACTCTTAACTTCATCGGCCTGTTCGACACCGTGGCCGGTATTGTTTCGCCGCTGGTTTTCGATTTTAGTCCTGGCAACGCCCGTGTTTCCGGGCTCGATCTTGCGCTGCCTGCGAATGTCGCCCGTAAAGTAGTGCAACTGGTGGCCCGGGATGAGCATCGGCTGAACTTCGCCCTTATACGTACAGAAGACGACATCATCCTGCCTGGCGCTCACTCGGATATTGGCGGCGGTTACCTGCCCCGATCTCGTGAACGGCTGTTGATCAGCAAACCGCTGAGCAGTATCGAGCGCGCGGACCTATCCAACGAACGTTCCACGGCATTCTTTCAGTTTCGCAGTATCACTGATCCCCGGCTTGACCGGCTGATAGAGCACGGCATTGAAGTGCGTCCGGAAATCTGGTCGGTCGATCAACGTGTCAGTCGCGACGATCTTTATCCGGAGAAACGCGTGTATGTCGCGGCACAAGTTGACCGGGAGGTGAACGGTGACCTGTCGAAAATCTATCTGCGCGTGATGCGCGAATTGGGGGTAAGGCATGGAGTGCCTTTCGATTCTATTGAGGAAACAGATCAACGCTTTGCTTTGCCGGACGAACTAATCCTGGTCGCTGAAAAACTAAAAGCCCATGCGCTGGGTAAATCCTCCACAACCGGATTAACAACGGCCGAAGAGTCATTGCTGTTCCGTCGTTACATCCATTTCTCTTCCAACTGGAACGCGGTGAACGACTGGAAAGGCAGCGATCTGGATGTCGTCTTTATCAATCGGCCAGCCGATGACTACCACCGTGTCCTGCATGCGAACGAATAAGCTCAACACTGCGCTGGCTCTCGTGCTCGGCCTGCTGATCACAGGATGCAGTGGCAAAAATAACTACGGTGCCAAGCTCCCCTACGACGCATGGCGTCTGGGGTTTTTCGCCCCGAACTACATGGAGGTGTGGATCGAAACCGCTGATGCCGTGGACATCAATGATCGCTGGTTCAAACGGGCAATGAGCGGAGTGTCTTCTGTATCAAATCCGCCAAACCTCAAGGGCAACCCTAAAGGCTGGCCGAAGCGTCCTGGCGACGGTAAGGGTAAATATGTATACGGCGCAGACCTGCCGCGCTTTATCTACGTGCGCTGGCAGTCGCTGGCGGAGCCGCTGACGTATCAGGCCTATATCGAGATTCCTCAGGCAACGCGTGAAGTGATGCTCAAAGGCGAAAGAGCGTTTTGCAGCGGAAGGAATAAATGGATCACGGGCTACAGAAAGGCCATCACCATCGGCCTGGCACCCGGCGGCATCGCCAAAACCTGGGTACATGGCGGATGTCTTGACCCGATCGAGGTCAGCCGCGTGCAGGGCAAGGTCGTGAAAACGGGACCTTTTGAGGGCTATTCCGACGGGAAATACTATCGAGCTCCAAAACCGACAGCTCAGGCCTACATCGACAAGTTCGGCATCCCCTATGACTCCTGGTGAAAGCCCGCTCAGGTTTCTCGCAGCGCTTACTTTGACCCTCCTGATCACAGGATGCAGCGGCAAAAATAACTACGGTGCCAAGCTCCCCTACGACGCATGGCGTCTGGGGTTTTTCGCCCCGAACTACATGGAGGTGTGGATCGAAACCGCTGATGCCGTGGACATCAATGATCGCTGGTTCAAACGGGCAATGAGCGGTGTGTCTTCTGTATCAAATCCGCCCAACCTCATGGGCAATCCTGTCGGATGGCCTAAACGTCCGGGCGACGGTAAAGGCAAATATGTATATGGCGCAGCCCTGCCGCGATTTATCTACGTGCGCTGGCAGTCGCTGGCGGAACCACAGACTTATCAGGCCTATATCGAGATTCCTCAGGCAACGCGTGAAGTGATGCTTAAGGGTGAACGAGCGTTTTGCAGGGCTGACGGTAAATGGATCACGGGCTACAGAGAAAACATCACCATCGGCCTGGCACCCGGCGGCATCGCCAAAACGTGGGTGCATGGCGGATGTCTTGGCCCGATTGAGGTCAGCCGCGTGCAGGGTAAGGTCGTGAAAACGGGACCTTTTGAGGGCTATTCCGGCGGGAAATACTATCGAGCTCCAAAACCGGCAGCTCAGGCCTACATCGACAAGTTCGGCATCCCTTATGACTCTTGGTGAAAGCCCGTTCAGGTTTCTCGCGGCGCTCACTTTGACCCTGCTGATCACCGGATGCAGCGGCAAAAATAACTACGGTGCCAAGCTCCCCTACGACGCATGGCGTCTGGGGTTTTTCGCCCCGAATTACATGGAGGTGTGGATCGAAACCGCTGATGCCGTGGACATCAATGATCGCTGGTTCAAGCGGGCAATGAGCGGTGTGTCTTCTGTATCAAATCCGCCAAACCTCATGGGCAATCCTGTCGGATGGCCTAAACGTCCGGGCGACGGTAAGGGCAAATATGTATATGGCGCAGCCCTGCCGCGATTTATCTACGTGCGCTGGCAGTCGCTTGCGGAACCGCAGACGTATCAGGCCTACATCGAGATTCCCCAGGCAACGCGCGAAGTGATGCTCAAAGGCGAGAGAGCGTTTTGCAGGGCAGATGGCAAGTGGATAACGGGCTACAGGGAGAACGTGACTATCGGCCTGGCGCCTGGCGGCATCGCCAAAACGTGGGTGCATGGCGGATGTCTTGACCCGATTGAGGTCAGCCGGGTGCAGGGCAAGATCGTGGCAAAGGGACCTGATCTGGGGCGCACCAATGGGGTTTACGCACTTGAATTAGACCCAAACGCTCAAGCCTACATCGACAAGCTCGGCATCCCCTATGAGTCTTGGTGAAGAGTCAGTTCAAGGACGAAATGATTAACGAGTGATCCCGCATGAACTGTAGGAGCGCGCTTGCCCGCGAATACGATCTGTCTGCGCCAAATGTGTGGGCTGACAGGACGTCATCGCGGGCAAGCGCGCTCCTACAAGGTGGCATCAAGCAGGGTTTTTTGCCCACCAATCCCGCAACCACTGCAACCCTTCGCTGGTATCGCCCTTCGGCCGGTACTCGCAGCCGACCCAGCCCGTATATCCCAGCCGATCCAATTCTTCGAACAGCCACGGGTAATTCACTTCGCCGATGTTGGGCTCGTGACGATCCGGTACACCTGCGATCTGGATGTGGCCGATGCCGGCGAAGTCGCGGCGCAGTTTGGCGGTCACGTCGCCTTCAACGATCTGGCAGTGATAGCAGTCGAACTGCACGAGCAGGTTGTCGGCGCCGATGGTTTTGCGAATGGCCTGAGCCTGATCCTGACGATTCAGAAAGAAGCCCGGGATATCCCGGGTGTTGATTGGCTCGATCAGCACCTTGATCCCGACTTTGGCTGCTTCATGGGCGGCGTAGCTCAGGTTTTCCAGGTACACCGCGTGATGCTGCTCGCGCAGGTTTTCGCTGGGCAGCAGGCCGGCCATCGCGTGAATGCGGTCATTGCCCAGTACTGCGGCGTATTCCAGCGCTTTTTGAAAGCCGCTGCGAAATTCTTCTTCGCGCCCTGGCAGTGAAGCAATGCCTCGCTCGCCCTTGCTGAAGTCTCCCGGCGGCATGTTGAACAGCGCTTGTTCCAGGCCGAAATCGTTCAGGCGCAACTTGATTTCAGCGGCGGTGTAATCGTAAGGGAACAGGTATTCGATCCCTTTGAATCCATCGGCCGCCGCAGCGCCGAAGCGGTCCAGGAAATCATGTTGCGGGTACATCATGCTGAGGTTGGCAGCGAAGCGAGGCATGTTAACTCCTGTCTTTTAAAGTCGGACGCCTGGTGTGTTGCAAACCAGACGCAAGCGTCCTGAAGCGTCAGACGAAAGGCCAGATCACCAGGGTCGCGAGGAAGCCCAGCGTGCCCAGCACAGTGACGAGGAAAGTCCAGGTGCGCAAGCCGTCACCGACGTTCAGGCCGGCCAGCTTGGTGAACATCCAGAAGCCTGCGTCGTTGATGTGCGACATCGCCAGACCGCCACCGCCCATGGCCAGGCACAGCAGCGCCAGGTGGTTGGGTGTCAGGTTGAGGGTCGCGATCAGCGGGCTGAGAATGCCGGCAGTGGTGACCAGTGCAACGGTGGTCGAACCTTGCACGGCACGCAGCAATACGGTCAGCAGAAAGCCCAGCGCCAACACCGGTAAGCCTGTGGTGCGCAGGGCTTCGGAGACGACGGCGCCGATGCCGGTATCGACCAGCACCTTGCCGAACACGCCGCCAGCACCTGCGATCAGAATCACCATCGCCACACCGGGCAGAGCCGAACCTATCACGTCAGACACTTGTGTGCGGCTCCAGCCACGGCGCGAACCCAACAGATAGGCGCACAGCAGGGTGTCGATCAGCAGCGCAACCAGTGGCGCACCCAGCACGGTCAGCACACTGCGCAGCGTCGATTCGATCGGCAACATGGTGGTGGCCAGAGTGCCCAGCAGAATCAGCACGATTGGCAGCAGGATCAAGCCGATGATCAGCCCGAAACCCGGCGCAGGGGCGGGTGGCAGTTTCGCAGCCAGGCTGCTGGCGCTTTCTTCCAGACCCAGGGTCTTGCTGTGCGCAGCCTGGCTGGTGTTGGAGTAGTCATCACGTGCCCAGGCCACCAGATCATCGTTGGTGATGTGCGAGCCATAGACTTCGCCACGAATGTCATCGGTCATCGGGTACGTCTTGCGGGTCATGCGGCCGGCGATCAGGTAGCCGATCAGGCACAACACGCCAACGATCGGGATGCCGAACATCAGCACGCGACCCAGGTCTGCGCCCAGTTGACCGGCAGCGGCAACAGCGCCCGGGTGCGGCGGCAAGAAGGCATGCACCGACAACAGCGCGGCGCACATCGGCAGCGCGAAGATCAGCAGCGGCTTGCGGGCCGCGCGAGCGACACCGTAGGCCAGCGGCATGAGGATGATCACGCCGACTTCGAAGAACACCGGAATACCGACCATGAAACCGGCGACCGTCAACGCCAGCGGCGTGCGGCGGTTGCCGAAGCGGTTGATCAGGGTTTTGGCGAGGGCTTCTGCACCGCCGGACAGTTCGATGATGCGGCCGATCATCGCGCCCAGGGCAATGATGATCGCGATGTGGCCCAGGGTTTTGCCCATGCCGCCTTCAATCGTGGCCACCAGGTCTGCGGGTTTAACCCCGGCAACCAGTGCCACGATGATGCTGACCAACATGAGCGCAACGAACGGCTGGAATTTGTACTTGAGCACCAGCAGCAGCAACAGGGCAATGCCTGCGCCAGCGGTCAACATCAGAAAGAGAGGAGTCATGGTGTGTGATGTCCTGTTGTTATTGTTTTCCGGCGACGCCGGGATGCTTGAAGAGGCCGCAAGCGGCCTCCGGTCAACGCGGTGGAATTACCATTTCACGCCGAACGTCTGGCGCAGATCTTCCAGCGCCGCTGCGTCCAGCGGCTCCGGTTTGGGGTTGCTCATCAACCACAGGCGAGCGGTTTCCTCGAGCTCTTCCAGGGCGTAACAGGCTTTGGCCACCGAGCTTTCCCAGATCACCGGACCCAGGCGCTCAAGCATTACGCCGCGCACACTGTTGGCCAGTTGAGCGACCTGTTCGGCGACCTTCGGTGAGCCCGGACGCTCGTAGGAAATCAGCGGGATATGCCCGACTTTCATCACCTGATACGGCGTGAGCGGCGGGAGGATGTCGTCCTGTTGCCAGACACCCGCCAGGGTCAGCGCCACCAGATGCGTGGAGTGGGTGTGCACCACACCGCCGACGCCAGGGTTGCGGTCGTAGACTTCACGATGCAGAGCCAGCGTCTTGGAAGGCTTGTCGCCGGACACCCACTCACCGGCCAGATTGACCTTGGCGATGGACGCAGGATCGAGGCGGCCCAGGCAGGCGTCGGTCGGGGTGATCAGCCAGCCGTCATCCAGCCGGGCGCTGATGTTGCCAGCGCTGCCAACCGTGTAGCCGCGACCGTACAGCAGGCGGCCAATGGTGCAGATTTCTTCGCGCAGGGTGTTTTCGGTGCTCATTGCGCAGCTCCGGCCAATTGCTTGAGGGCTTTGTCGAAGAAATCACGACCGCCGAAATTGCCGGACTTGAGCGCCAGCGCCAAGGGCTGCGCCCCGGTGCTTTGCGTGGCCGGAACGCCTGGGTCGATCTGTGCGCCGATTTTCAACAGCTGCACGCCAAGGGCTTGAACCACTGCGCCGGAAGTCTCGCCGCCGGCGACTACGAAGCGACGGACACCGGCCTGCAGCAAGCCGTGGGCAATCTGTCCCAGT
>Ga0247742_10000705_pt1 | contig 25777 bp, 24 predicted proteins | sample UWRJL208509C2_FD_180944 | JGI IMG/M metagenome (GOLD analysis project Ga0247742, IMG submission 180944) | Plant litter microbial communities from Arlington Agricultural Research Station in Wisconsin, United States - UWRJ-L208-509C-2 | ecosystem: Environmental > Terrestrial > Plant litter >... | reverse complement strand
GGCGCCGGCAACCCGCTGACCAGCGGCGACACCCCGCTGCTGACTTGCGACGTTTGGGAACACGCCTACTACATCGACTACCGCAACGTTCGTCCGAAGTATGTCGAAGCGTTCTGGAACCTGGTCAACTGGAAGTTCGTGGCTGAGCAGTTCGAAGGCAAAACCTTCACCGCTTAAGCTTCGCGCCTCGTAAAAAACCCGGCCATTGGCCGGGTTTTTTTATGCCTCAAACAATCGCTCCATCAAGGGCCAACGCCTTGGCCAAGCGCTTCGCCCGCGCTCCTGCCGCCAGGTCCATCACCTGCCGATCCCGTTGCCACATCGGCAGCCATGCCGGGGCGCTCTCGGTAAAGGCCTGCTCGATCTCAACCTTGAGCCCATCAAACTGAGCAAACAATCCGCCCAGCAACACATGCCCCGGCGGATGGTGGGGGGCTTGGCGGCTGACTTCCGCACAGCCCGCGAGCAACGCCAGCAAGCGCAACTGCAAAGTCTGCGGCCAGGCATGATCTTGGCCGATGCCGTACAACCAAGCGGTCATGGCGCTGAGCACATAGATGTCTTCGAGGGTGCGGAACGGTTTGACATAGGCATCCCAACCATCCCCCGCCAGCAATTCACAGCTTGCCTGCTCGAGTTCGAGCCGGCCATGGCTGACGTCCGGCATCAGGGCAATCGGCGGCAGCTTTTCCACACGCACGCCCGGCTCACCGGGATACACCACCGCCAGGCTCAAGCGCGGCGTTTGCCCCGGCTCTTCGCTGCGAGCGGCAATCAGCAGCCAGTCGGCGGCATCGCCAGCGGTGACGAAATCCTTGTGTCCACTCAAGCGCAAGTCCTTCAGGCGGGTCTGCATGTCTGCGGGGCGCAGGCTGCGTTGCTCGGTGGCACACAGCGCACCGAGGCTCGGTGGCGCACTCGGCCACAGCATGCGTAGGGCCGCTTGATACCCCACCAGAAACGCCAACCCCGGCGTCGCCATCATCCGCCCGCCCAGCACCGCCAGCTCGAACGGCGTCACCGTGCCCAACTGATGCAACAAAGCGGCGAAGCCTTCGCCGAGGTCTGGCTGGGCGGGCAGGCGTTCATGGCGATTGAGCAGGGTTTGCCAGGGCATAAGAAGACTCCTTGAGTGCTGTCATATAAGCATCACCAAAGCTTCATGGCGATGACACCGGGGCTACATAGCCTGACTTTGCCCAACAAATTGTCACAAAGAAAGTCGATTGGCCGCAGCCCAAGACGGGTGAACGCCCGCACGGAGATTCGCAATGACTCAGATCGCCCGCATCAGCGACACCGGCAATGAACGCCGCCTGCAAGCCGAACGCCTGATCGGCGCCGAAGCCTTGCAAGAAGCCCAGGCCCTGCGATTCAACGTCTTCAGCGGCGAGTTCAACGCCAAGCTCAAGGGCGCGGAACTGGGTCTGGACATGGATGATTATGATGTTCACTGCGCCCACATCGGCGTGCGTGACTTGAACACCGGGCGCCTGGTGGCCACCACCCGTTTGCTCGACCACACGGCCGCGAGCAGCCTGGGCAAGTTCTACAGCGAAGAAGAATTCAGCCTGCACGGTCTGGTGCACCTCAAGGGCCCGATCCTCGAGATCGGCCGCACCTGCGTCGATCCGGCTTACCGCAACGGCGGCACCATCGCCGTGTTGTGGGGCGAACTGGCGGAAGTCCTCAACCAGGGCGGCTACAGCTATTTGATGGGTTGCGCGAGCATCCCGATGCAGGACGGCGGCATCCAGGCCCACGCCATCATGCAACGCCTGCGTGAACGCTACCTGTCCACCGAACACCTGCGCGCCGAACCGAAAAAACCGCTGCCGGCGCTGGATATTCCCTCGAACGTCATCACCGAAATGCCACCGCTGCTCAAGGCCTACATGCGCCTGGGCGCGAAGATCTGCGGCGAGCCGTGCTGGGACGAAGATTTCCAGGTGGCCGACGTGTTTATCCTGCTCAAGCGCGACGACCTGTGCCCGCGCTACGCCAAGCACTTCAAGGCGGCGGTGTAATGAGCCGGCTGCGGGTGTACGCGCGGATCGCGCGAGTGCTGCTGGTGGTGGCGCTGGGCCTGACCATGGCCAGCGTGTTTGGCCTGTTCGAACGCCTGGGCATTGCCCACTCGATGGTCCGCCGCCAGCGCTGGTCGCGGTTTTTCATGGCGCGACTGAGCAACGCCCTGCCCTTCCGCATCAGCGTCCACGGCGAGTTGCCTCTGCAGCCGATGCTGTGGGTCAGCAACCACGTGTCCTGGACCGACATTCCATTGCTCGGCATGCTCACGCCGATGTCGTTCCTGTCCAAGGCCGAAGTGCGCACCTGGCCGGTGGCGGGCTGGTTGGCGGCCAAGGCCGGCAGCCTGTTTATCCGTCGCGGCTCGGGCGACAGCCAGTTGATTCGCAAACAGATGACCCGCCATCTGGAACAGGAACATCCGCTGCTGATGTTCCCCGAAGGCACCACCACCGACGGCCGCTCATTGCGCACCTTCCATGGTCGACTGCTGTCAGCGGCGATCGATGCCGAAGTGCTGCTGCAACCGGTGGCGATCCGTTACCTGCGCGATGGTGCAACGGACAGCCTGGCGCCGTTCATTGGCGACGATGATTTGCTGTCGCACTTGATGCGCCTATTTGCCAATGATCGCGGCGACGTCGAGATTCACCTGCTCAAGCCAATCGCCTGCGAAGGCCGCGAGCGCGCGGCGCTGGCGTTCGAGGCGCAGCAGGCGGTGCAGAAAGTGTTGTTTGGCCCAGTACCAGAAACTCAGCAAACCCCAATGCGCCCGGCGATTGCGGCTTAACCCGAAAAACTTGTGGGAGCGAGCCTGCTCGCGAAAGCAGTCTGTCAGTCAACACTCATATCAACTGATAGATAGCCTTCGCGAGCAGGCTCGCTCCCACATTTAGAGTTGTGACGCTGCGGCAAACGCCTGTAACTCGGGGTAGAACAGCCGAAAATCCTCGCTCAACGGCTCATACAACCCGCGCAACTCCTCCATCGCCCCGGCCAGTTCCTCCGGCCGGGTCAAGCGTCGGGAAATCCCCCGCAGCACCTGATCCAGCACCTCGAAATCCTCGTAAGAACCCAACCAATCGTCGGCCACCATATAAGGCGCGATTTTGGCCAAGCGCTCCGGCAATTGCCGCTCACTGGACAACACCCGGTACACATCCGAAGTGAACTGCGCCAGCGGCTGTTCGGCGTAGCGCCCCCAGTCACGGGCCAGGCAATGGTCGAAAAACACGTCGAGGACAATCCCGGCGTAGCGCCGACGGGTGTTGGAAAACCGTGACAGCGCGATGTCGACCAACGGATGGCGGTCGGTAAACACGTCGATGCGGCGGTGCAACTGGATGGCTGCCTCGATCTCCGCATCGAACTGACCTTGCAGTCGCCCCTTAACGAAGTCGCCGTAGAGGCTGCCGAGCAATTGACCGGGGCGCGAACCGCCCAGATGTAGGTGTGCGAGATAGTTCATGGGGCGCAGCTTAGCACTGTGGCGCCCATATCGTTATAACCCGATATAGCGATTTTCACGGCAATCAGAACGAATTCATATTGGTATATCGCGAAGTACCGATTTAAAGTTCGTCCCATCGCGATATAGCGTTTTACTCATCACGAGCGTGACTCCCATGAACATCGACCTCGACGAAATAATAAAAGCCCTGGCACACCCAGTACGCCGAGAGATTCTCACCTGGCTTAAAGACCCCAAGCAGCAATTTCCGGAACAAATTCATAACCACGAGTACGGCATTTGCGCCGGACAGATCGATCAACGCTGCGGCCTGTCGCAGTCAACCGTGTCCGCCCATTTGGCGACCCTGCAACGCGCGGGGCTGATCAGCAGCCAGAAAGCCGGTCAGTGGAACTTCTTCAAACGCAACGAGGACGTGATTCAAGCGTTCCTCGACGCCATCGTCACGGAGCTCAGCGCTCCGACAAGGACTTAACACAATGCCCCTTTCGCTACTCATCCTGGCGCTCAGCGCCTTCGCCATCGGCACCACCGAGTTCGTCATCATGGGCCTGCTGCCCGATGTGGCGGCCGACCTCGGTGTCTCGATTCCCGGCGCCGGCTGGCTGGTAACCGGTTACGCCCTCGGTGTCGCCATCGGTGCACCGTTCATGGCCATGGCCACCGCCAAACTGCCACGCAAAGCCGCACTGGTGGCGTTGATGGGCATCTTCATCATTGGCAACCTGCTGTGCGCCCTGGCCACTGACTATGAAGTGCTGATGTTTGCCCGGGTGGTCACGGCCCTGTGCCACGGTGCGTTCTTCGGCATCGGCTCGGTGGTGGCGGCCAACCTGGTCCCGGCCAACAAGCGCGCCTCGGCGGTGGCCCTGATGTTCACCGGGCTGACCCTGGCCAACGTCCTCGGCGTACCGCTGGGCACCGCGCTCGGTCAGCAATATGGCTGGCGCTCGACTTTCTGGGCGGTGACCGTGATCGGCGTCGTCGCCCTGATCGGCCTGATCCGCTTCCTGCCGGCCAAGCGCGATGAAGAAAAACTCGACATGAGCTCGGAACTCGCCGCCCTCAAAGGCGCCGGCATCTGGCTGTCGCTGAGCATGACGGCGCTGTTCGCCGCCTCGGTGTTCACCCTGTTCACCTACATCGCACCGCTGCTGGGCGAAGTCACCGGCGTCTCGCCTCGGGGCGTGACCTGGACCCTGATGCTGATCGGCCTGGGCTTGACCGTCGGCAACATCATCGGCGGCAAGCTGGCGGATAAAGGCCTGGCCGCAACCCTGATCGGCGTGTTCATCACCATGGCGGTGGTGTCCACCGTGCTGACCTGGACCAGCGTTGCGCTGATCCCTACCGAAATCACGTTGTTCCTCTGGGCCACCGCGTGTTTCGCCGCCGTGCCGGCGCTGCAAGTCAACGTGGTGACCTTCGGCAAAGCCGCACCGAACCTGGTGTCGACCCTGAACATCGGCGCGTTCAACGTCGGCAACGCCCTGGGCGCCTGGGTCGGCGGCAGCGTCATCGCCCACGGCTTCGGCCTGACCAGCGTGCCCCTGGCCGCAGCCGCCCTGGCGGTGCTGGCGCTGGTGGTGACTCTTATCAATTTCCGTCAGCGCGGCGATGCCGAGCTGGCCACTGCTACCAACTGATTCTTAACGAGGGTTGTACTGCATGACGACTATTTTCGATCCGATCAAACTGGGCGACCTCGAGTTGTCCAACCGTATCATCATGGCCCCGCTGACTCGCTGCCGCGCCGACGAAGGCCGTGTGCCGAACGCGCTGATGGCTGAATACTATGTGCAGCGCGCCTCGGCCGGGCTGATCCTCAGCGAGGCCACGTCGGTCACGCCCATGGGCGTCGGTTACCCGGACACCCCGGGCATCTGGTCCAACGACCAAGTGCGTGGCTGGGCCAACGTGACCAAAGCGGTACACGGCGCGGGCGGCAAGATCTTCCTGCAACTGTGGCACGTGGGCCGTGTGTCCCACGAGTCGTACCTGAACGGCGAAGCGCCGGTCGCGCCGAGCGCCGTCCAACCGAAAGGCCATGTCAGCCTGGTACGTCCACTGTCGGACTACCCGACCCCACGCGCCCTCGAGTCCGCTGAAATCGCCGACATCGTCGATGCGTACCGCGTCGGTGCGGAGAACGCCAAGGCCGCCGGTTTTGACGGCGTGGAAGTCCACGGCGCCAACGGTTACCTGCTCGACCAGTTCCTGCAATCGAGCACCAACCAGCGCACCGACAACTACGGCGGCTCCCTGGAAAACCGTGCACGCCTGCTGCTGGAAGTCACCGACGCCGTGATCGAAGTCTGGGGTGCCGGCCGTGTCGGCGTACACCTGGCACCACGCGCCGATGCCCACGACATGGGTGACGCCAACCTGTCCGAGACCTTTACCTACGTGGCTCGCGAGCTGGGCAAACGCGGCATCGCGTTTATCTGCTCCCGTGAAAAAGAAGCCGGCGACAGCCTCGGCCCACAATTGAAAGAAGCCTTCGGCGGTCCGTACATCGCCAACGAGCGCTTCACCAAGGACAGCGCCAACGCCTGGCTGGCCTCCGGCAAAGCCGATGCAGTGGCCTTCGGGATTCCGTTCATTGCCAACCCGGACTTGCCGGCTCGCCTGAAAGCCGACGCCCCGCTCAACGAGCCGCGTCCGGAGCTGTTCTACGCCCAGGGCCCGGTCGGCTACATCGACTACCCCACGCTGTAAGCATCATCCAGAAACGAAAAAGCCCCGACTCCCATGAGCCGGGGCTTTTTCATTTTTGGTATTGCCTTAATGCCCGCGAAACAAATTCCCTACAAAATACGGCGCTGATTGCCTATGAACACGCACCTTCAACCTTTATAAAAGCAGCCCAGGCATCAATACCTTGGAAGGATTGATCGCTTCCGGGCGCTGACATAACCTGAGCCAATTACGTATTTTGTTTCATTTGCGCAGGCTGGGGCTCAAGCGCAGCATGTCCAGCCCGGTATCCACCCAACGCTCGGCCTCGGCATGCAATTCAAAGCTGTCGGAAGCCAGCAACCACTGATACAAAAGACCGTCAATCCACGCATGCATGCTGATGGCGGCGCGCGCCGTGTCGAGGTCTGCCGGCAACTGGCCGCGATTCACCGCATTACGCAGGGTCAGGGCAATGCGCACATTGCAGTCGAGACTCGCCTCACGGCGTTGCTGGCGCAGGTCGCACATTTCATCGGTGAACTCGCATTTGTGAAACAGGATTTCATTGATGCGACGGGTTTTCGGGTCCAGGGCAACTTGATGAAACAAATGAATCAACAATTTGCGCATGCAGCCCAAGGGGTCGAGTTCATCTTCGCTCTCACTGGCCCGGGCCAACTCGTCCAGCGGCTCGTGCAGGGTATCGAGCATGGCCTGCAGCAGGTCCGCCTTGTTGCTGAAATGCCAATAGATGGCCCCACGGGTCACGCCGGCCAGGGAGGCGATGTCCGCCAGGGTCGTGCGGGCCACGCCCCGCTCATAGAAGGCTTTCTCGGCCGCTTCGAGTATCTGGCTGCGCGTTTCCTGAGCTTCCTCTTTGGTACGACGGACCATGGCAGTAAAACCTCATCAAGATGTTTCAACGTTGTCTGAACATCCGCTGAATAAGCCTGGGGTGAGCGCTCTTGGGGCCCATCCCCGTTCTACAATCTGCACCTGAAGCAGGTGTGTGTAACCGGAATGGTACTCACCTTGGGTGTTTACAAACAACCATGAACGTAAGTATATTTCTTAGCAAGCTACTTATTTCCAATTCGTACTATTTCCACCTTCCACTTTCGAGTGCGCACCTTGCGCGCCTGACCCGAGGATCTTCATGCAATTCAAGCCAGCTGTTACCGCTCTGGTCACTGCCGTCGCCCTGGCATCGCTGCTCAGCGGATGTAAAAAGGAAGAGGCGGCACCGGCCCCACCACCTCCTCAGGTCGGCGTCGTTACCATTCAACCGCAATCCTTCACCCTGACCTCCGAGCTTCCGGGCCGTACCAGTGCGTACCGCATTGCTGAAGTCCGGCCGCAGGTCAACGGCATCATCCTCAAGCGCCTGTTCAAGGAAGGCGCCGATGTGAAGGAAGGCCAGCAGCTGTATCAGATCGACCCGTCGATCTATGAAGCCACGCTGAAAAGCGCCGAGGCCAACCTGCGCTCGACCAAGTCGATCTCCGACCGTTACCAGCAACTGGTCAACGAGCAAGCCGTGAGCCGCCAGGAATACGACACGGCCTTGGCCAACCGCCTGCAATCGGAAGCCACCCTGCAAACCGCGCAGATCAACGTGCGCTACACCAAGGTCTACGCACCGATCTCCGGGCGCATCGGCCGCTCCGCCGTGACTGAAGGCGCACTGGTCAGCAATGGCCAGGCCGACGCCATGGCGGTGATCCAGCAACTGGACCCAATCTACGTCGACGTCACGCAATCCTCCGTGGAACTGCTGCAATTGCGCCGCGACCTGGAAAGCGGCCGCCTGCAAAAGGCCGGCGACAACGCCGCGATGGTCAAGTTGAAGCTGGAAGACGGCAGCGACTACAAGCAGCAAGGCAAACTGGAGTTCTCCGAAGTGTCGGTAGACCCGACCACCGGTTCCGTGACCCTGCGTGCCGTGTTCCCGAACCCTGATCACACCCTGCTGCCGGGCATGTTCGTTCACGCGCAATTGCAATCCGGCGTGAACAGCCAGGCGATCCTCGCGCCGCAACAAGGCGTGACCCGCGACCTCAAGGGTATTCCGACCGCCCTGGTGGTCAACCAGGACAACAAGGTTGAGCAGCGCGTCCTGGTGGTCAACCGTACCGCTGGCGCCTACTGGCTGGTGGAAAAAGGCCTGAATGCCGGTGACCGTGTGATCACCGAAGGCTTGCAGTACATCAAGCCGGGCGTCGAAGTACAGGTCAAGGACGCCACCAACGCCAAGCCTGCCGGGACCGCCGGTACTCCTGCCGCAGCACCCGCGGCGCCTGCCGCCGCTGCTGGCAAAGGGGAGTAATTCATGTCGAAATTTTTTATCGACCGTCCCATTTTCGCCTGGGTGATTGCCCTGGTGATCATGCTGGTCGGCGCGCTGTCGATCCTCAAGCTCCCGATCAACCAGTACCCGGCCATTGCGCCGACCGCCATTGATATCCAGGTCACCTACCCGGGTGCTTCCGCACAAACCGTGCAGGACACCGTGGTGCAGGTCATCGAGCAGCAGCTCAACGGTATCGACAACCTGCGTTATGTCGCCTCGGACAGTAACTCCGACGGCAGCATGACCATCACCGCCACCTTCAACCAGGGCACCAACCCGGACATTGCCCAGGTCCAGGTGCAGAACAAGCTGAACCTGGCCACCCCGCTGCTGCCGCAAGAAGTGCAGCAACAGGGGATCCGCGTCACCAAGTCGGTGAAGAACTTCCTGATGGTGATTGGCTTGGTGTCCGAAGACGGCAGCATGACCAAGGACGACCTGTCGAACTACATCGTGTCCAACATCCAGGATCCGATTTCCCGGACCTCGGGCGTGGGCGACTTCCAGGTGTTCGGTTCCCAGTACGCGATGCGTATCTGGCTGGACCCGGCCAAGCTGAACAACTTCCAGATGACACCGGTCGACGTCAGCAACGCCATCCAGGCGCAGAACGTGCAGGTGGCCACCGGTCAACTGGGCGGCTTGCCTGCCCTGCCCGGCCAACAGCTGAACGCCACCATTATCGGCAAGACCCGCCTGCAAACCGCCGAGCAGTTCGGGCAGATCCTGATGCGAGTCAACCCGGACGGCTCGCAAGTTCGCTTGCGCGACGTCGCGCGCATTGAGCTGGGCGGCCAGAACTACAGCATCAGCGCACAGTTCAACGGCAAACCGGCGTCCGGCATGGCGATCAAACTGGCCTCCGGCGCCAACGCCCTGGACACTGCCAAAGCCATCCGCGCCACCGTGGCCAACCTGGAGCCGTTCTTCCCGCCAGGCATGAAAGTGGTAGTGCCGTATGACACCACGCCCGTGGTGACCGAATCGATCTCCGGTGTGGTTCACACCCTGATCGAGGCGATCGTCCTGGTGTTCCTGGTGATGTACCTGTTCCTGCAAAACTTCCGCGCCACCATCATCACCACGATGACCGTGCCAGTGGTGCTGCTGGGTACGTTCGGTATCCTCGCGGCCTTCGGTTTCACCATTAACACCCTGACCATGTTCGGCATGATCCTGGCCATCGGCTTGCTGGTGGACGATGCCATTGTCGTGGTGGAAAACGTCGAGCGGGTGATGGCCGAGGAGCACCTGTCGCCCAAAGAGGCGACGGTCAAATCCATGGGTCAGATCCAGGGTGCGCTGGTGGGTATTGCCCTGGTGCTGTCGGCGGTATTGCTGCCGATGGCGTTCTTCGGCGGCTCCACGGGGGTGATCTACAAACAGTTCTCCATCACCATTGTTTCGGCGATGGCGCTGTCGGTACTGGTTGCACTGATCTTCACCCCGGCCTTGTGCGCCACCATGCTCCAGCCGATCGACCCGGAAAAGCACGGCCAACCCAAACGCGGCTTCTTCGGCTGGTTCAACCGCACCTTCGACCGTGGCGTACTGAGTTACGAGCGCGGCGTCGGCAACATGATCAAGCACAAGTTTCCGTCGTTCCTGGTCTACGTGATCATTTTCGCCGGCATGATCTGGCTGTTCACCCGTATTCCCGCGGCGTTCCTGCCCGAGGAAGACCAGGGCGTGATCTTTGCCCAGGTCCAGACCCCGGTGGGCTCTTCGGCCCAGCGCACGCAGAAAGTCATCGACGACATGCGTGCCTTCCTGCTGCATGACAAGGAAGGCGAGCCCGGCGAAGGCAAGTCCGTACGCTCGGTGTTTACCGTGAACGGCTTCAACTTTGCCGGTCGCGGCCAGAGCTCCGGCCTGGCATTCGTGATGCTCAAGTCCTGGGACGAGCGCGATTCGACGCAAACCGTATTTGAAGTGGCGAAACGTGCCCAGGGTTACTTCTCCCAGACCTTCAAGGACGCCATGGTCTACGCCATTGTCCCGCCATCGGTACTGGAACTGGGTAACGCCACCGGTTTCGACGTGTTCCTGCAAGACCAGGGCGGCGTCGGCCACAACAAAATGGTCGAGGCGCGCAACCAGTTCCTCGGCCTGGCGGCGCAGAGCAAGATCCTGGCGGGCGTTCGGCCCAACGGCGTCAACGACGAACCGCAGTATGAGCTGACCGTCGACGACGAGAAGGCCAGCGCCCAGGGCATCAGCCTGGCAAGCATCAACCAGACCCTGTCGATTGCCTTGGGTGGCAGTTACATCAACGACTTTATCGACCGCGGTCGGGTGAAGAAGGTGTACGTGCAGGGCGAGGCCGCGGGCCGCATGTCCCCGGAAGACCTGAACAAATGGTACGTGCGCAGCGACTCCGGGAAGATGGTGCCGTTGTCCTCCATCGCCTCCGGCGAATGGATCTACGGTTCGCCGAAGCTGTCGCGCTATAACGGTGTCGCGGCGATGGAAATCCTCGGGACCCCGGCGCCGGGCTACAGTACCGGTGACGCCATGGCCGAAGTCGAACGGATCGCCAAGCAAATGCCGGCGGGTGTCGGCTATGCCTGGACGGGCCTGTCGTACGAAGAACGTCTGTCGGGTTCCCAGGCTCCGGCGCTGTACGCCCTGTCGCTGCTGGTGGTATTTCTCTGTCTGGCGGCACTGTACGAAAGCTGGTCGATCCCGATCGCGGTGTTGCTGGTCGTACCGCTGGGGGTCATCGGTGCGCTGATGGCGACCAGCCTGCGGGGCTTGTCCAACGACGTGTTCTTCCAGGTGGGGCTGTTGGTGACGGTAGGCTTGGCGGCGAAAAACGCCATCCTGATCGTGGAGTTCGCCAAGGAACTCCACGAACAGGGCAAAGGCGTGTTCGAGGCGGCCATCGAGGCCTCGCGGATGCGGCTGCGGCCGATCATCATGACGTCCATGGCGTTCATCCTCGGCGTATTGCCACTGGCAATCTCCTCGGGCGCCGGTTCAGGCAGTCAACATGCCATCGGTACCGGGGTAATTGGCGGTATGATCACCGCCACCGTGCTGGCGATCTTCTGGGTACCGCTGTTCTTCGCGACAGTGACGTCTATCGGCAGCCGTAAAAAGACCGACACTACTGAAACTCCTAAAGAGGCTGGCCAATGAGCAAGTCGCTCCTGTCTTTAGCCGTCGCCGCCTTCGTGCTCGGCGGCTGCTCGCTGATTCCCGATTACCAGCAACCGGCGGCACCGGTGGCTGCGCAATACCCGCAAGGGCCGGCGTATTCGCCGGCCGATGCACCGAACCAGGCTGCAGCGGAACAAGGCTGGAAGCAGTTTTTCCATGACCCGGCGCTGCAACGGCTGATCCAGATTTCCCTGGAAAACAACCGTGACCTGCGCGTCGCGGCGCTGAACATCGACGCCTACGCGGCGCAGTACCGCATCCAGCGTGCCGACCTGTTCCCGGCCGTCTCGGCCGATGGCGCCGGCAGCCGTCAGCGAGTCCCGGCCCGCCTGTCGCAAACCGGTGAGTCGAACATCACCAGCCAGTACTCCGCCACCCTGGGCATCAGCGCCTACGAGCTCGACTTGTTCGGGCGGATTCGCAGCCTCAGCGAGCAGGCCCTGCAACAGTACTTCGCCACTGAAGAAGCCCGGCGCAGTACCCAGCTCAGCCTGGTCGCCAACGTCGCCAACGCTTACTTGACCCTGCAAGCGGACAAGGAACTGCTGAAGCTGACCCAGGACACCCTCGGCGCCTTCGAGGAAAGCTACAAGCTGACCTCGCGCAGCGCCGAAGTCGGCGTCGCCTCCGCCCTGGACCTGGCCCAGTCGCGCACCTCGGTGGAGAACGCCCGGGCGCAACTGGCGCGCTACACCCGCCAAGTGGCCCAGGATGAAAACGGCCTGACCCTGCTGTTGGGCACCGGGCTGCCGAGCAACCTGCAAAGCAAACCGCTGGCCGATGACCTGCTGAGCGAAGTGCCGGCCGGTCTGCCCTCGGACTTGCTGCAACGTCGCCCGGACATCCTCCAGGCCGAGTACAACCTCAAGGCCGCCAACGCCAACATCGGCGCCGCGCGGGCTGCGTTCTTCCCGAGCATCAGCCTGACCGCCAATGCCGGCACCCTCAGCCCGGACCTGTCCGGCCTGTTCAAGGGCGGCTCGGGCACCTGGTCGTTCGCGCCGCAAATCAGCCTGCCGATCTTCAACGCCGGCAGTCTGCGGGCGAGCCTGGATTACTCGAAAATCCAGAAAGAGATCAACGTCGCGCAATACGAGAAGTCGATCCAGACCGCGTTCCAGGAAGTCTCCGACGGCCTCGCCGCACGCCAGACCTACAACCAGCAGTTGCAGGCCCAGCGTGATTTCGTCACCGCGAACCAGGATTACTACCGCCTGGCCGAGCGTCGCTACCGCATCGGTGTCGACAGCAACCTGACCTTCCTCGACGCCCAGCGCCAACTGTTCAGTGCCCAACAAGTGCTGATCACCGACCGCCTGGCGCAGCTGACCAGCGAGGTCAACCTGTACAAGGCCCTCGGTGGTGGCTGGAATGCCGAGACGGCGAAGAACGAACCGCTGAAGGAAGAAGCGCCGAAAATGCGTTTGTTCTGATCAGCACGCTGTAAACAAAAAGCCCACCGATTGGTGGGCTTTTTGTTGTCTGCCGGGAAGTACTCAGTGCCTGAACCGACGCCATCGCGGGCAAGCCCGCTCCCACAGGGAACCCGGTTTAACTCAAGGAATGCGGGCTAAACAAGAATAGCCAGAGAGGTGTACTTCGCAACGTGCGGATCAGCTGTCAGCAATTTCATTGGCTCGGTCATCGCCGTGGCCACCAACAAACGATCAAAGGGATCACGGTGATGGTGTTCGAGGTCCTTTACCGCAATGGCATGCTCGGTAGAGATGGGCAGTTCGATAAACCCGCTTTCCTCGCAATAATCCCTGATGGCCTCAAGGTCGACATTCAGTTTCCCCAAACCGACCTTGATCGACATCTCCCAAAACGTCGCACTGCTAACGTATATGTCTGAGGCGCTTTCAATCAGTTTCCTGGCTTTGCCCGACAGCTTCGGGTCGTCACTCAGTGACCAGAGCAGAATGTGAGTATCGAGCAATAACCTCATTCGTGGGTGCCCTCGAACATATCGAGCACATCATCCGGCAAGGGCGCATCAAAATCGTCAGGCAACACCAGCTTGCCTTTCATCGCACCAATGCGCTGCCCCGTGGCTCTGCCCACCGGGACAAGTCGAGCGAGCGCTCTACCATGTTTTGCGATGGTGATGATTTTTCCCGCCGCCGCCTCATCCACCAACTTGGACAGATTATTTTTTGCCTCGCCTAAAGGGATGGTAATCATCGTAGCCTCCAATACTTTGGCCAAATATAGCCAGAATATTGAAGACTTCGCAAACCCATTGCGACCGCAGGTTGAGTCAGGATATTACTCCCGCGACTCAACCCCCAACTCATCCCACACCGACTCCGCCAAGTGGAACGTGGCGTTGGCCGCCGGGATGCCGCAGTAGATCGCGCTTTGCATGATCACTTCCTTGATCTCGCTGCGGCTGACGCCGTTGTTGGCAGCGGCGCGCAGGTGCAGTTTGAGTTCTTCACTGCGGTTCATGCCGATCAGCATGGCGATGGTGATCAGGCTGCGGGTGTGCCGGGGCAGGCCCGGGCGGGTCCAGATGTCGCCCCAGGCGTGGCGGGTGATCATTTCCTGGAACTCCGAGTTGAACTCGGTCAGGGCGCTGAGGCTGCGGTCGACGTGGGCGTCGCCCAGCACCTCGCGGCGGACTTGCAGGCCTTCGTCGTAACGTTGTTTCTCGTCCACAAGCACGCTCCTAGAAAAATTACTCAGCCCGCAGGAACGCCAGCACCCGCTCGCTAAACGCGTCGCCGGCCTGGACGTTGGACAGGTGCGCCGCATAAAACTCGGCGTATTCAGCATCGGCGACGTGTTGCTGGATAAAGAGCGAACCGGCGGGTGGCGTCACCGCATCCTGAGTACCGGCGATGGCCAGCAAGGGCACCGTGATCGAGGACAGTTGTTCACGGAAATCCGCATCCCGCACCGCCGCGCAGTTGGCCGCATAGCCTTCGGGCGACGTAGCAGCGAGCATGTCGGTGATTTTCTTCGCCACCTGCGGATGGGCCTCGGCGAAGTCCGGGGTGAACCAGCGGGCAATCGACGCATCGCGCAGCGCCACCATGGCCGCCGGGCCGTCGCGCAGCACGGTGTCGATGCGCGGGTTCCACACCGACGGGTCGCCGATTTTTGCTGCGGTGTTGCACACGATCAGCTTGTTCAGGCGTTCGCCACCATGGATGCCCAGCCACTGGCCGATCAAGCCGCCCATGGACAACCCGCAGAAATGCGCACGCTTGATGTGCAGCGCGTCGAGCAGTGCCAACACGTCCTGGCCCAGTTGCTCGATGCTGTACGGACCGGGTGTCACCAACGACTGGCCATGGCCCCGGGTGTCGAAACGCAGCACCCGGAAATGCTCGGTGAATGCCGCCATCTGCCCGTCCCACATGTGCAAGTCGGTGCCCAGGGAATTGGACAGCACCAGCACCGGCGCGCCGTCAGGGCCATCGAGTTGGTAATGCAATTCGCCGTCGGCGAGTGATACGAAAGCCACAGCAGTCTCCTTTATTCAGATGATTTGCGATGTTCCAGCACGGCGTTGCTGACCCAGACCGCTGACATGCCCAGGTAATGGGCCGGGTCGAGCAGCATGTCCAACTCCGCCGCCGACAACTGCGCGGTGACGTGCGGCTCATCGCCCAACACCTCACGCAAATGCCGACCCTCGGCGACCGCCCGTTTGCAGCAGGTTTCCAGCAAATGGTGAGCGGTTTCCCGACCAACCCGTTGCGCCAGGGCAATGCTCACCGCCTCCGCCAGCACCAGGCCTTGGGTCATCTCCAGATTGCCGCGCATGCGTTCAGCGTCGACTTCCAGGTCTTCGACGATTGAAACGGCCTGCTGCAGCGCGCCGGAGACCAGGCAGCAGATCTCCGGCAAGGTTTCCCATTCGGCATGCCACAGGCCGAGGCTGCGCTCGTGTTCCTGGGGCATGGCACTGAACAGCGTCGACACCAGGCCCGGCACCCGGGTCGCGGCGCTGATCAGCACCGCCGCACCCACCGGGTTGCGTTTGTGCGGCATGGTCGAAGAGCCGCCCTTACCTGGCGCCGAGGGTTCGAACACTTCGCCCGCCTCGGTCTGCATCAACAGGCTGATGTCGCGACCGAGTTTGCCGAGGCTGCCGGCGATCAAGCCGAGCACCGCGCCGAACTCCACCAAGCGATCCCGTTGGGTGTGCCACGGCTGCTCCGGTAACCCTAGTTTCAATTCGTGGGCCAGAGCTTCGGCAATCGGCAACGCCTGCGGACCGAGGGCCGCCAGCGTCCCTGACGCACCGCCGAATTGCAGCACCAATAAACGCGGCTTGAGCGCTTTGAGCCGTTGCCGACTGCGGGTGATCGCGCCGAGCCAGCCGGCGATTTTCATCCCGAGGGTCACCGGCGTGGCGTGCTGCAACCAGGTTCGCCCGACCATCGGTGTCTGTGCATGCGCTTCGGCCTGGGCCGCCAGAGCATCACCCAGCGCCGACAATTGCCCGTCGATCAAGCCCAGCGCCTGGCGCAATTGCAGCACCAGGCCGGTGTCCATCACGTCCTGGCTGGTGGCGCCCAAATGCACGTAGCGCTCGGCCTCGGCATCGAAGCTCGCGATCTGCTTGCCCAGCGCCTTGACCAGCGGAATCGCCGAATTGCCCGCGGTGGCAATCGCCTCGCTCAGCGCAGCCATGTCGTAGTGTTCGACGCGGCATGCGGCTTCGATCGACGCCACCGCCGTGTGCGGAATCAGCCCGACCCGCGCCTCGGCACGGGCCAGCGCCGCTTCGAAATCCAGCATGCCCTGGACCCGGCCCAAATCGCAGAACACCTCGCGCATTTCGCGGGCCGTGAAGTAGCCGTCGAACAAGTGATTGCCCGGTCGTTCGCTCATAAACAGTCCTTGGTCACGTGGGCCACGAAGGCCCACGCACAGAGATCAAAGGTCGTGGTGCAAGTACGCCGCCTGTTTAGGCAGACGCAAGCTGAACAGGAAGGCCACCGCCATCATCACCGTGACGTACCAATAGAAGGAGTTTTCCATGCCGGCGGATTTCAGGCTTAGGGCCACGTACTCCGCCGAACCACCGAAGATCGCGTTGGCCACTGCGTACGCCAAGCCAACACCCAGGGCGCGGACTTGCGGCGGGAACATTTCGGCTTTCACCAGGCCGCTGATCGAGGTGTAGAAACTGACAATCGCCAGCGCCACGGTAATCAGCACGAAGGCCAGGAACGGACTCGACACGCTTTTCAGGCTGAGCAGGATCGGCACGGTGCACAGCGTGCCGAGGGCGCCGAACCAGAGCATCGAGTTGCGACGGCCAATCTTGTCCGCGAGCATGCCGAACAACGGCTGCATGCACATGTACAGGAACAGCGCGCCGGTCATGATGTAACTGGCGGTCTTGGCGTGCATCCCGGCGGTGTTCACCAGGTACTTCTGCATGTACGTGGTGAAGGTGTAGAAAATCAGCGAGCCACCGGCGGTGTAACCCAGCACGGTGATGAACGCGGCTTTGTGATCGCGGAACAGCGCCCGGATGCTGCCGGCGTCCTTGTCTTCACGCATTTCCTTGCTGGTGGTTTCTTTCAACGAACGACGCAGCAGCAGGGAAATCACCGCGGCGGCCGCGCCGACCACGAACGGAATCCGCCAGCCGTAGGCGCGCAATTCGTCTTCGGTGAGGAACTGTTGCAGGATCACCACCAGCAACACCGCCAGCAGTTGCCCGCCAATCAGCGTCACGTACTGGAACGAGGCGAAGAACCCACGCTGGCCTTTGAGCGCGACTTCACTCATGTAGGTCGCGGTGGTGCCGTATTCGCCACCCACCGACAAGCCCTGGAGCAGACGGGCGAACAGCAGCATGATCGGCGCCCAGACGCCAATGTCCTTGTAGGTCGGCAAGCAGGCGATGAGCAACGAGCCGAAGCACATCATCAGCACCGAAATCATCATCGAGTTCTTGCGCCCGTGCTTGTCCGCCACACGGCCAAAAATCCAGCCACCAATCGGCCGCATCAGGAACCCGGCGGCGAACACACCGGCAGTGTTGACCAATTGCACCGTGGGGTTGTCCGACGGGAAAAAGGCCGGCGCAAAGTAGATCGCGCAGAACGCATACACGTAGAAGTCGAACCATTCGACCAGGTTACCGGACGAGGCGCCGACGATCGCGAAGATCCTCTTGCTGCGCTCTTCTCCGGTGTAGTGGCTTGTTGTTGTAGAGGTGGTCATCTGTTTTCACTCGTTGGGGACACGTGACAGTCTAGACATACTTTGCAACAGACCTGTTCCCCTGTCGCCCTGCAACGTAAATCCAAGGTGGGAGCGAGCCTGCTCGCGAAGGCACCAGCACTGACAACACCTCGGTGGCTGATCCACCGCTTCGCGAGCAGGCGCGCTCCCACAAGAACCGCGTTTACTCAATAATCGAAGAACACCGTCTCGGCATCCGTCCCCTGCAAAATCACGTTCCAGTGGTACACCCCGGACGCATCAGCCTTGGCCAGCAACGTCGTGCGGCGCTCCGCCGGTACGCATTCGAGCAGCGGATCGGCGGCGTTGCCGGGCTCACCATCAAAGTAAATACGCGTCAGCAGATGCTTGACTAGGCCTCGGGCAAACACCAGCACCACCAAGTGCGGCGCCTGGGTCGTGCCGTTGAGGCCTTCGACCGTGCCCGGTTTGATGGTGGTGAAGCGGAAGCGCCCTTCACCGTCCACCGGCACCCGGCCAAACCCTTCGAAATGCGGGTCCAGAGGTTTGTCCTGCTCGTCCTCAGGATGGTCGTATTTGCCGGCGGCGTTGGCCTGCCAGACTTCGAGCATGGCGTCGTTGACGACATCGCCATTGCCATCCACCACCTGCCCGGTGATCGCCACTCGCTGGCCGAGGGTTTGTTCGACGGTCAGGTCTTCACGGTTCAGCCAGGTCAGGCCGATGTGGTAATAGGGCCCGACGGTATGGGACGTGGTCGCGTTCAGCGTCATCTTATTTCTCCATCGGCGTGGCTTCGCGGCCGCGCAAAACGATGTCCCAGCGATAACCGAGGGCATAGGCAGGGATGGTTTTTTCCAGGTCAAAACTGGCGATCAAGCGCTCCTTGGCACGGGTATCGGGCACGCAGTTGTAGATCGGGTCGTAAGCCAGCAGCGGGTCGCCGGGGAAATACATCTGGGTCACCAGCCGCGTCAGGATGCTCGGCCCGAACAACGAGAAATGGATGTGCGCCGGGCGCCAGGCGTTGTGGTGGTTGCCCCACGGATAGGCGCCAGGCTTGATGGTCTGGAACTGGTACCAGCCATCGGCGTCGGTCACCGTGCGGCCGGTGCCGGTGAAATTCGGGTCCAGCGGTGCGTCGTGCAGGTCGCGGGCATGGTTGTAGCGCCCGGCAGCGTTGGCCTGCCAGATCTCCACCAGAATCCCCGGCACCGGCAAGCCGTCTTCATCCAGCACGCGGCCATGGATGATGATTCGCTCGCCTTGAGGTTCACCCTCGTGCTGGGCGGTCAAGTCATTGTCTTTCTCATTGATGCGATCGGCGCCAATGGTCGGGCCGGTGATTTCCGACAACGAATGCGGCAGGAACACCAATGGTTTCGACGGCGAACGGCGGTTGGTGGATTGATACGCCGGGTGCAGGTACTCCGGCTGGGTGCCCGCCTGCGGGCGGCGGTAACCAGGCTTGTCAGTCATGAAGCGTTCCTCTGTTCTTATTCTCGCCAGCGCGGATCTTCAGACCCGTTCGATCGCCAGTGCCAGGCCTTGGCCGACCCCGACGCACATGGTCGCCAGGCCTTTCTTGCCGCCGGTTTTTTCCAATTGATGCAACGCCGTCAGCACCAGCCGTGCACCGCTCATGCCCAACGGATGGCCCAAGGCAATGGCGCCACCGTTCGGATTAACCTGCGGCGCATCGTCGGCGATGCCCAATTCACGCAGCACCGCCAAGCCTTGGCTGGCGAAAGCTTCGTTGAGTTCGATCACATCGAAATCGCTGACCGCCACGCCCAGGCGCTCGATCAGTTTGCGCACCGCCGGCACCGGGCCGATGCCCATCACTCGTGGTGCGACGCCGGCGCTGGCCATGCCGAGGACTTTGGCCCGGGCGGTCAGGCCGTGTTTCTTCACCGCCTCAGCCGAAGCAAGAATCAGCGCGGCGGCGCCATCGTTGACACCCGAGGCATTGCCGGCGGTAACGGTTTTGTCGGCGCCGTTGACCGGTTTCAGTTTGGCCAGGGCTTCCAGGGTGGTGTCGCCACGGGGATGCTCGTCCTGGCTGACCACGGTTTCGCCCTTCTTGTGGGCGATCCGCACTTCGACGATTTCTTCAGCAAAGAACCCGGCCGCTTGGGCGACAGCGGTGCGTTGCTGGCTGCGCAGGGCGAACGCGTCCTGGTCTGCGCGGGACACCTGGTAATCGTCAGCGACGTTGTCGGCGGTTTGCGGCATCGCATCGACGCCGTACTGGGCTTTCATCAACGGGTTGATAAAACGCCAGCCGATGGTGGTGTCTTCCAGCTTCATGTTGCGGGAAAACGCCGCGTCGGCCTTGCCCATGACGAACGGCGCCCGGGACATCGACTCGACACCGCCGGCAATCGCCAGCTCCATCTCGCCGCTGGCAATCGCCCGGAACGCGGTGCCGATGGCGTCCATGCCCGAGGCGCAGAGGCGATTGAGCGTGACGCCGGGAATGGTTTCCGGCAGGCCCGCCAGCAGCAGCGCCATGCGCGCCACGTTGCGGTTGTCTTCGCCGGCCTGGTTGGCGCAGCCGAGGAACACCTCGTCCACCGCGTTCCAATCCACCGACGGGTTGCGTTCAATCAAGGCCTTGATCGGCACAGCGGCCAGGTCGTCGGCGCGGACCGCCGCCAAGCCACCGCCGAAACGGCCGATGGGGGTGCGAATCGCGTCGCAGATATAAACGTCACGCATCAGGCTTCTCCCGGTGCTTGGCCATGGGCCGCGGCGGTGCGCGCTTCCAGATCACGCAGGGCCGTCAGCTCGACCTCGGTCGGCTCAGCGGTGGCGGCAACGGTCTCGGCGAAACGGATCGGCCAACCGGTGGCGGCCGTCACTTGCTCGCGGGTCACCCCCGGGTGCAGCGCGGTGACCACGAACTCATGGGTGCCGGCTTCCGGCTCCATGGTGCACAGGTCGGTAATGATCCCCACGGGACCGGCACCCGGCAGGCCGAGACGCTTACGCGAATCGCCGCCCTCGCCATGGCCCACCGAGGTGATGAAATCGAGTTTGTCGACAAACGAACGCGCCGACTGCTTGAGGATGATCAACACACTTTTCGCCGACCCGGCGATCTCCGGCGCGCCACCAGCACCCGGCAGGCGGACTTTCGGCGCGTGGTAGTCACCGACCACCGTGGTGTTGATGTTGCCAAAACGGTCGACTTGCGCAGCGCCGAGGAAACCGACGTCGATGCGCCCGCCCTGCAACCAGTAGCGGAAAATTTCCCCGGTCGGGACCACGGTGTCAGCGGTTTCCGCCAACTCGCCGTCACCGATCGACAGCGGCAATACGCTTGGCTTGGCGCCGATGGGACCGGATTCGTAGATCAGCACCACGTCCGGCGAAGACGTCAGGCGCGCCAGGTTGGCGGCTTTCGAGGGCAGGCCGATACCGACAAAGCACACCGAGCCGTTCTTCAAGCGACGGGCAGCAGCGACGGTCATCATTTCATTGGTGGTGTAAGTCATTACTTGGCCTCCGAAGCAGCGGCCAGCTTGGCCTGGAACGCGCTGAAATCAGCGCAGCCATGGATGTACTCGTTGATCCACGCGGTGAAGGTCTCACGGTCGCGGGCAATCGGGTCCCAGGCTTGGTAGAAGCGGTTGTCACGTTCGGTGTAACCATGAGCGTAGGACGGGTGCGCGCCGCCAGGCACATGGCACACCGCGCTCAACGCCCAGGTCGGCAGCACGCAAGCGTTCATCGGCGCCTTCAAGTCATCGACGATCTCTTCGACGGTGACGATGCAACGCTTGGCGGCCAATGCGGCTTCTTTCTGTACGCCGAGGATGCCCCAGAGCAGGACGTTGCCCTTGCGGTCGGCTTTCTGTGCGTGGATCACGGTCACGTCCGGACGCACCGACGGCACCGCCGCCAGCACTTCACCGGTGAACGGGCAGGTCACGGTTTTGATCAGCGGGTTGACCTTCGGCAGGTCGGAACCGGCGTAGGCCCGCAGCACCGCGAACGGTAGGCCCGAGGCGCCAGCGACGTAGGCATTGGCCAGGTCGGCGTGGCTGTGCTCTTCGATTTCCAGCGCGTGGGGCCATTGCTTCTCAACCGCGTCACGCAGACGGTGCAGCGAACCGACACCCGGGTTGCCGCCCCAGGAAAAGATCAACTTGCGCGCGCAACCGGCACCGATCAACTGGTCGTAGATCAGGTCCGGCGTCATGCGCACCAGCGTCAGGTCTTTCTTGCCCTGGCGAATGATTTCGTGACCCGCTGCGGTGGGAATCAGGTGGGTGAAGCCTTCGAGCGCGACGGTATCGCCGTCGTTGACGAATTGCTTCACCGCGTCGTGCAGCGAAAGGATGTCAGCCATGGGGCAAGCTCCGTTCTGGGGTGAATCGACAGTGATTGAAGGCGCCAGGTTCGGCGCTGGAATGGCTGAAGGTTATGCCGGTGGAAAACCGCAAACAATCCGATAATCGATTAACCGTTCGATAATCGAACATATTGTTTGCAGGCTAAGGGTCTGGATAAAAGCTTCGCGAGCAGGCTCGCTCCCACAAGGAACTGCAATTTCAATGTGGGAGCCAGCCTGCTCGCGAATGGGGCGAACACCGCAATAACTGGGGCGACGTTAATGAGCGAGGGCAAACAGCGCAATTGTGCCCACGCGAGTCTGGGCGATTACCGAACAGGTTAGGCAAACAGCTGCGCGCTAAGGTCGCGGCTGGCGCTGAGCAAACCCGGGAGGAAGCGCTGTTCCAGTTCGTTGCGGCTGACGCGCCCGGCGTGGGTGCTGACATTCAACGCGGCCACCACTTGGCCGGAGGCGTCGTACACCGGCACCGCGATTGATCGCAGGCCTTGTTCCAATTCCTGATCGACGATGCACCAACCCTGCTGCCGTACTTGCTGCAAACATTCCAGCAAAGCCTCCGGCGTGTGCAGGGTGCGGCTGGTCTTGGCTTGCAAGTCGGCGTGCTCGAGGTATTCGCCGAGGGACGTGTCATCCAGCGCCGCCAGCAGAATCCGGCCCATGGACGTGCAATAGGCCGGCAACCGCCCGCCCACGGACAGGTCCACGGAAATCAGCCGTTGTGTGGTGGCGGAACGGGCGATGTAGAGAATGTCGTCGCCTTCCAGGGTCGCCATGTTGCAGGCTTCATGGAGCAACTCGCTCATGCGGTCGAGGTACGGCTGGACGGACACCGCCAGCGGCGTCGACGACACATAGGCATGGCCGAGGGTCAGGACTTTGGGCAGCAGCGAATACGTGCGCCCGTCGGTGGTGGCGTAGCCGAGTTTGATCAGGGTGTGCAGGCAACGGCGCACGGCGGCGCGAGGGATTTCCGTGCGGTGGCTGATCTGGGCGATGGTCAGGTGCCGCTTGCGCTCCTGGAACGCTTGCACCACCGCCAGGCCCCGGGCCAGAGAGGTCATGAAATCCGGATCACCGGTCAGGGCCTGAATGCGCTTGGCTGGCGAGGCCACGATCGGCGGCGCCACCGATGTGAAGGAGTTGCGCAATTGATCGTTCATAGCAGGTCCTTTTCCAGAGATCAGCCGTCATGATTTGGGCGATTATCGAACCGCTGGCCGATAACCGCAATTGCCAGGACCGCTAGCGCCCTCTTCACGACTTGCCGATTAATTGGCGCTTACAGCGCTCGGCGTTAAGTTTTGTCAGTTGCAACTTGCGCGACTTACTGGCGCCAAAAACAGATCACCGATCTCGCTCACTGAGAAGTTAAGGATGAAACTTTGAAGTAATAGATTAATCACACAAGATGAAGCACTTTTAACAGGGGGGAGATAGTGTTCTTTGAATCGACCGCTATAATGCACCTCGTGACGGTCGCGATTAGTTACACTCGGATCCAATCACAACGGCACTGCGATAATCATCGATACTGCCGCCAGCCTGCGCTTGGCGCTTACAGCATGTGTTCCCCTCGCGCTGGCTGAACCGGAAACTGAAGCTACGTCAGCTGTTCTGCTCTGGTGTCGTGGCCGCCTGCGATTTGTGCAGCGCGTTTCACCAGCATTCAACTCAATTCATTAGGTAACACTGTGACGAAAGAAGAACTGCGCGCGGAACTTGAGCGCCAGGAACAACGTTACAAGGAAGTTTACGGCGGGGAAGTCACCACCTACGCCGCGCAGCCTGAACCGGAACGCAAACCTTGGCGCAAACGTGCCACCGTCCAGGATCAGGCGTTCAATCAGGAACTGCAGAAAATGGAAAAGGAACTCAAGTCCGAAGAGCCATGACGCCTTCGCCTTGACCGTTCAAGGGCCTGCATGCGCCAGCCACGAGACTGGCCGTTTTGCCACTGCCCGGCACTCGCTACAAGCGGGAAGCCGCCACCTCACTCTGACCGAAATGAGGCTTTTGGCTGCTGGCCGGCCCTCTTATCAGATATTTATGACCGTTGTTCGAGCCCCCGAAACCTCGGACCCCGGCCTCGCCATGCCTGGCTTTTTCAATGAAATCAGTCGCTTGCAAAACCCGGTAAAAACCTTGTGCGGCGGCGATTGCTACAAAGTAATTCGTTGAAGAATGTTACCGATGAGCAGGCAGTGCATCGATTACCAAGGTTTTCTGGCATAATCGCGCCCCCTTATGACCGGGTCAGAAAACCTTCATGATCGATTTATTCAGCGGACTGGATGCTTGGGTGCTTGTGAGCCTCTTGCTCGCCCTGGCCTTTGTCCTCGCCTTCGAGTTCATCAACGGCTTTCATGACACTGCAAACGCGGTGGCCACCGTTATCTACACCAAAGCCATGCCGCCTCACCTGGCGGTGTTCTTTTCCGGTGTGTTCAACTTCCTCGGCGTGCTGCTGGGCGGCGTTGGTGTGGCGTATGCCATCGTCCACCTGCTGCCGGTGGAACTGCTGATCAATGTGAACACCGGACACGGACTGGCCATGGTGTTCTCGTTGCTCGCTGCCGCGATCACTTGGAACCTGGGTACTTGGTACTTCGGTATCCCGGCCTCCAGCTCCCACACGCTGATCGGTTCGATCCTCGGCGTCGGCCTGGCCAACGCGCTGATCAACGACATCCCGTTGGCCGATGGCGTGAACTGGCAGAAAGCGATCGATATCGGCGCGTCCTTGGTGTTCTCGCCCATGGCCGGCTTCATCATCGCCGCGCTGGTGTTGCTGGGCCTGAAATGGTGGCGCCCGCTGTCGAAGATGCACAAGACCCCGGACCAGCGTCGCAAGCTCGACGACAAGAAGCATCCGCCGTTCTGGAACCGCCTGGTGCTGGTGATCTCGGCCATGGCCGTGAGCTTCGTGCACGGTTCCAACGATGGCCAGAAAGGTATCGGCCTGATCATGCTGGTGCTGATCGGCATCGTGCCGGCGCAGTTCGTCCTCGACCTGAGCAGCACCACTTACCAGATCGAACGCACCCGCGACGCCACCCTGCACTTGAGCCAGTTCTACAAGCGCAACGGCGACACCCTCGGTGAATTCCTGGCCCTAGGCAAAAGCGTGGAAGGCGACCTGCCGGAGAAATTCCGTTGCAACCCGCAACAGACCGAACCGACCATTTCCGCCCTGCTCGACACCCTCAAAGGCGTCGAGGACTACCACTCGCTGCCGTCGGAAAGCCGCATCGAAGTGCGCCGCTACCTGCTCTGCCTCGACGACACGGCGAAGAAAGTCAGCAAATTGCCAACCCTCGCCGCCCGTGAAAAGGCCGACCTGGACAAACTGCGCAAAGACCTGACCACCACCACCGAATACGCACCGTTCTGGGTGATCCTCGCGGTGGCCCTGGCCCTCGGCCTGGGTACCATGGTCGGCTGGAAACGCGTGGTACTGACCATCGGCGAGAAGATCGGCAAGCAAGGCATGACCTATTCCCAAGGCATGTCGGCGCAGATCACTACTGCCAGTTTGATCGGTATGGCC
>Ga0247742_10000703_pt1 | contig 25797 bp, 28 predicted proteins | sample UWRJL208509C2_FD_180944 | JGI IMG/M metagenome (GOLD analysis project Ga0247742, IMG submission 180944) | Plant litter microbial communities from Arlington Agricultural Research Station in Wisconsin, United States - UWRJ-L208-509C-2 | ecosystem: Environmental > Terrestrial > Plant litter >... | reverse complement strand
CAGACTCTTGCTTGAAAGTTCGGGTGACGCGTCGCGTTCCTTCACGCGCTTAGAATCATGTGACCACGTCTGGGTCGCGTTAGACACGCGATGAGGGTGTCTAAACAGAAAGTATAGACCTCTTTTCAACACAAACTACAAATAACTTACCTCTCTAGCTTTCAGAACTCCCTCAGGGCCTTGAAATCCACCCAGTCAGTTTCAACAAACTTCATGAGGTCGAACAACGTAAACATCTGTGGGAGAAGGCTGTAGAAGCACAATAAAAATAGCCTACGCACCAATTCTAGAACTTGGTGAATGTGCTGTGTGAGATGGAATTGAGAAGAGGGACGTCGTCGGCGTCGGCTGGCATAATGAGGATGTGGTATGGGTGCAGGAGAGGAGACGGGGCAGCAACTACAAATACTTGAAAATCACATCTCAATTTCGAAAATGCTCACAATGACTTTTTGAGGGGAAATAACCAGAAAACGACTTTTTTACAGTAATTTCTAACCAAACCTCTCTAAAGCACCCGGAGCGACCCAAAACGGGCGGATCAGTGTGAAAGCGGTCCCGAAATATGATTTGGGCTCTCGTGAGTGTGAGTAGGATCGGCATCACAGTGAGTGCTAAGCTGAGTGTCATTCTGAAAGAGAGCACACATTCACAGTGTCCCAAATCTCATATCCTCGATGAAGCCTTACCTAACTTGTTGGACGAGTCCCTATAGAGGGACTCGTAATGTCATGAAGCTTATTTGAGCGTGGGAAATCACATGATAAGTTGAAATTATCAGCAGTGGCGTTTCCTCATCCATACCACTTGGATCCCATCACCGTGAACTCGATGCTTGTCCCGATGAACGTTCATAAGGCTCTGGTGTGATGCCATCCGATATTGGACAACTTGGGAATAACATGCACGCGCCACTACGGCAACTCCATTTCCTTCATACACCACTTTATCAACACCAAGTAGTTTTCATTGACAATTGGGAGTCACGAGAATCCATTTTGGCCTCCAGGGCAAGGTTATGCTGTTTGAAACGGAGATTGGGGTGCCATCCGTGTAACCGTCGCTGATTCCAAGGAATCCATTTGGACCATTGACTCCTCCAACTTGAAGTGATGCTACTGTCTCTTGCCCATGGTCGTGGTAAGTACCTCTTGAGATTTATATTCGACCTCCATTCTACGCCGCCGCCTACTTCTGGATGGACCGAGGGCCAACAAGATCACGAGCCAGAGACAAAGAAAATGTGCGCAGGCCTCTTGTAAGATTCTCTATCTCCCTCTTAAGGCCATATCGTAATTGAAACATAATGCACCGAGCCGGAATACGTGCGGTCAAGAAATCTCATTGTGCAACGGGACTATTAACCATGGGCAAGGGAAGACAGGAAGTATACGCGAAAAATCAGGACTGTCAGAGAGCGGTGAGAATGGTATGGAGGAATCAAGGGACTGGCATGTACTCAAGAGAGATACGAGCATCGAAGTTTCTCGATGCGTCGAATATGGTGTTCTCGAGCAGCATTGTCCAGCGGACCTTCTAATGCGGCCAGAGTTTGCTGTTGACTTTCAAGACAACGAGAAATCATGGATTCCAAGTCTAATCGCTCAGATACTTCGAGCCCCTCTAGGTGCCAACGGAACTCGCTCAAGGAGGGAAACATAGGACCAGAATCAGGACCGCTGTGGTCACCAAACGAAAGGTCTATGGTTTCAAGTAAGCTTGAGGTCAATTGCACTACGATGAGCTCACCGTGTCTCTCTTCTCGATCCTCACTCCTAAAGCGCGTAAAAGATGAACCCTCGGAAGTGCCAACCAGAGACTGGACGGGAGCAGAACCGGATTTTTCTGGTTACGTCAGTTATTACTTTCCAACAAGGACTATGCTGTTTTAATAACTTCACCTGCGACCGACAAAAGCTTCTGGAAGACGTCTCGGACCTCTGAGGCCACCTTGGTACAGTCATAGCTTTCGATTGACATAACCTTATTGAAGATCAGTCGCAGGAAATCAGTTGCGCATTCCGTTTCGTAGTAAACACTGTATTTGATGTAAAGGTTGACAATTGTGGCCTAAGAATCTCTGGTGAGCGAGGTGAAAAGCCAGTGTAACGAGAGGACTGCAGTTACTAATGCCTGCTTCAACGAGAGGAATTGCTTATAATTCACTTCACTGGACGCGTACTGCCACTGTATGCGGTTTTCGACGATTTGACGTAGGTTGTGGAGTTCGTATGCATTCACATCTAGGTTGTCCATGATAGGTGTGGCAAAGTGTAACGGTTTTGTATTTCTTTTCTTACTTACCTTGATCCCTCGTGATTTCTTTCCTTTTTTACTTATGATCAAAAGCCTCGTCGCACCTCTAGGCCAACTCGGCACCTTCTTATGCTACCATATGCTCCTCCGGAGATTTCCTTACGCCAAGATTTACTTACGAGTGTATAAATCAGTACCTACGTAGATTTACCCTAGTGGATTCTAAGTCGTTAAAACCGTCTACCGAGTTCGTCTTCCATGTGCCGTTTCGACCCAGCCGTCGCCCTTCAGGTCACGACTGCCACAAACGTCACATCTTTCCGACGCGAACAACGCAAACAAGCTTATTCTAACTCTCTCTCCTACTTCCTCGCTGCCTCGTCGCTCTGGACACACTCGGATTGATCACCCGAACTAACCAGCAACTGGCAGCATCCATCTACCTCAAAACCACAACCAAAACCAAAAAACAAGTAAGTTTCCCTCGAAATTTTAGTGTACTGACATACTATGGCATCTAGGACATATTCCCTTCGTAGTCGTGCGGGTGTAGCTGTTGCGCCCGTCGTAGCAGCGCCGTCTCCTGCCCCTCAGGCTGAGCCGGCTCCTCCCGGATATGCCACTGACGACAGCAGAGTTGAGCGCCAGGATTTCGCGACCCGGGCGGCTCACTCTGATGGGGAGGCTAGAGCACTTCGTTCGTATAGCGATGTGGTCGCCTCCCGTCCTTCGTCTCGTGTCTCGCGTTCTTCGCGCAGTACCGACAAGAATATGCCATTCACTGACCAGGATTCACATCCCGGAGTCGGTATGGTCAGCCCTGCGGTAGTTGATGACAAAGCGAGTATTGTTCATCCTACCCAGGATGATTCGACGAGCTCTGAAGAGCCGATCGATGATGAGAACCCCGGAACATGGACAACTGTTCTCTAACTAGCACTTACGCCGTCCTCTTATTTCTCTTCACATTGCTTTGTCAAGATCCAGAGCAGCATTGTAGAAAAGACCCCAGATGCCTCTCGAAGACGTGGTAAGGTTATAAAGGAAGCTGGCTACAGCGAAGGGAGTCTGTCATCCAGGACCCAAGGGTAAGAACGAGAATCAGTGTCCCGGCACGCCGCACAGGCAAGAACGACGCTACCGTCGATGGCATTGTTAGGCTTTAGCCTTTCCGGTGTCTATTACTTTACTAAACCATTAGATGTATTAGCTAGAGACCCAATATACTGAGTACATATTTATGTGATATTCAAGCGAAACTCTTTGGTTTTTGCACGAACCATCATAATTTGGACATAATTAGCATAAGATATGCCTCACACAGCGTGTGATCGCAGATTTCCTTGCATCGTAAAATTTGGTGAAAAAGACAGATTTATCAGAATTACCTATCGATTATGTGCTAGGAGGTCATTCCATTTCTCACTACACTCTTTGAACAAAATTCCTACCTTGATGATCTTCAGAAAAAGATCTATGATATTGATGATCCAATCATCCCCATAATCAGTCGAGCGCTTCTTCCTAGCTCAAAAGTTTCAAAAGGCAGCCTATGAGAGAGCTCACCCAAGTACGCCAAATGCGTGGTCAAATTCCAGTTGCTCCCCCAAGAAACTCATTCTTTGAACACATGGGTATTATTAATTGGCAACTGGCCTACCGCGCTCTTAGAGATTGGTACTCAGCTGTCATCTCCTCCAAAGCTGTCCTTCCCTCTACATTCATGGCTAAGATACTCATTCGCAACAGCAGCGATGGCGGGTGGTGGTGCGGCGAGGGTACATGATAGTGAGCGCTGAGGGTGATGCGCGCAACATGTCCTTTGTTTTGGTTCAGGCACTCAAATTTTCGAAATGTTAAACTTTCACGAACTTGTGCAAATGACTGTAATAAGATAAGTGTCCTGGCATCGGGATCCTGAGCCAGGCATAGTTGAAAAAACATCAACTGACTTGCATACACAACTGGATTAAGTTTGAAAATATCACAGAATCAAATCTGGACTCCAGTGTGGGTAGCCTCCACTATGAGGAACATGTGCACCAAGCTAGTCAAACAAATGTCCTGCCAGTGAATTACTGACTATTACTGAAGCCCATATCAGAAAGTTGACTACGCAAGATGAGCAGATGGAAATACATACCTTATGATCAATTGACATCCAGAAATCTTTGCCTCACAGTTCTATAGCGAGCCTTGTCCACACGATGTAGATAATAAACCCCTGCTTGCGCACTCCAGGAAACACCGCCAGGGAGATAATTATGCCGTGAAACTTCAAATAGTGCTTGGACCTCACTAAACTGGGGGAAAGGTTGGCATAAGTGGCTCTCATCTGTTCCAGTTGCCATGGAACTAAGGCTTACAGCTCTTTTTGACAGCCTTTCATCGGCAAAAGGTCTCAGTGAGATTACATATGCACCATCCTTCAGGAGTAATAATTTCTTGCTAATGGTTTGATTGACTTGAGGAAATAGGGATAGTGAGTGGAAGTCTTACAAATTAGCCTAGCACTCACATTCTTCCTCAAACAACTGATTACAAACCAACACCACATCGGCACGTGGAAGTAGAGTCTGCACACGAGTGCTCGTCAACATGTCGCCTTCCTCTAATTCCACGTCCCCTAGTCTGAATCCCCACATTTTAGTGCGGATCTTGGCTTGTTCCAACAGTAATCGAGCGAGTCGGGCTGGACTGGCCTGTTGTTCTATACCGTAGCTTTGGCACCTTGTTTGCAAAGCAACCTGAATGGCAACTTGCCCAACACCACTCCCTAGATCAAGAAAGAGGCCATGTTCAGATAAACCTGTCATGCGAATAATATCGCTGATTGTCGACGGCATCAGTTCCCCATATGTGTTGCTGGAGAAAGCCTTATAACGGCGTAAAAGTGCAATTTCTGGACTAACAACCCTTGAGTAGAGTTCATCAAGAAGACGGAATGTTACTCCATCTTCTAATATACGGTCTGTCCAAGTTGCCATGTGGGTCAAAATAGTGTTCTATAGATAGCCCGTTAGCTTGCGTCGAACAGTTGACATATTCCTCACTGGCTGAGTGCTTGATGCTGGAGGTTTTATAGAGCGGATAATATCATTTACTCGACGCATATTGACCAAGAAAAGGAGACCGTCCCGCTTTTGAATCGCACGATGTAAGGCTAAGAGCACTGGATTAGTGGTAGCATCCGCCTTCGGGCTTTTGAAGCCTGACAAGTCGGAAGACTTGGACGAGGAGGCTGAGTCGCATTCAGAGAGATCGATATCAGCATGATTTTGTGAGTGTGACGGGTTCTCGGTGATCATCTGGTCCTCGGAGGTCGTTGAGGACGGGATGGGTCCGAACAGAACTTTGAGATGTCGTGGCAGTAGGCCTAAAAAAGATTTGAGAAATTATTGAGCATGAAGGAATGAAACACTTACACTCTATTATTGTGTACAGGGTTAACTGAAGGTCCAAGATCGGGGAGTAGTGAGTAGGGTCCTTGGGCTCAAGGAGAAGATATCTGACACAGAAGGTAAGGATCTAGAAATTCAAAAATTTCAGGTTTCAATCACCTCTCTGATGCATCTGTGTTCGGGTATTCAAGATCTACGTAAGGGTAAGACCCAGAATGAGCTTGACCGTTATCTCCAGGAAAGTCGATATTTTTGAAGTCTACGAATTTGTTAGCTTGAAGGCTGGCACAATATAATGATGGCAAGCTTTACAGGGCTTATAGTTACTGACGCGCTGCAGCACTATGCTTTCTGAGCTAACCATCTCTGGGTCGTCAACGTCCATAACCCACTGTATTCTCTTGATTATACTCGGTGAAAGCGAAAGTCAAGGGGCACCTGTTCACAAGGGTTCGTGATGTTGTTGAGCGAAAAACCTTCCATATCTGGAGGCGCGTTTTGACACTCAGCTCGGTTAAGTCAGCCGGAACGCGTTCATCCTCTCCCACCGCCGAGTACTCACGAAATGTAAGTATTTTATTGACACGTACTGACATTGACATTTTGGCAGGCTGTAACCCGTCTCACGACAACACCAGTTTGCCAGCGACTAGCATGCTTACATGGACCCACATGACCTCGTTGGTTGGCTGACTACCACCTTTATAGCATATTTTGGCGACGCTAACAACGATGGCACCTCGCAGTTATTTAATACCGTAACCAGCTACGACATACCCGGCTACTGTATCTGGTATGTTCACCTTCTCCACAACAACTTTGCCTTGTCTCACATCTATCCACAGTTGAGGAGTTTCAATTCCTTCATGATGTTCACGGCGTTCTAGAGGAGCCACATAATGCTCAAAATCCTCTGACGATACAATCCATTACTACTTCCAGACCGCACCTGTCCCCGATTTTCAATTCTTACGGTTGACTTCGTTGTTATTGAAGCCTAGAGTTGAAGGGAAATTTTGTTCTCTAAGTGCTCCATACTTGATCCCATTTCTCCCCTTATGATCGGAACCTTCGATGCAACCATTGTCTATCGCCGTGGATCTTTTAGACCTCTGCTCGACAATAAAAATTTTCGTTCATTCCAAACATTCAGAATCAGTGTCTTGAGTGATTCTCCAGCCATTTCGAAAGTGAATACAATGAATGACATGCCAAAGTGATATCAGGTGCTGAAACAACCACCATGTTGCTTTCTTTTTAGCGCCATCTTGGCGGTCCCAACTTTGGCCTTTTTGGATCCCTATCATATTAAAATTGATATATTCTCATTGTCGTGATCTTTCGAGACCTCAACTCTTCTCAAGGAGAAATGTGTCCCCAATATCTCAGTCGAAGAGTCAAGATAAATGAGGCGCCTAAGCAGAGCGCAGTGGTCCTTCTACCACCGGGGTGACGGATTCAGGTTGCTCAAATCGAAGCCCGTTTGTTTCGCCATTGGGGATGAGAGACACGGACACTCCCCACTTTCTTTCCTGTGTGAATGTGTACTGCCAGTACTGGAGACTAATTATTTCTCTAATATTTCAGTGCCATCCAGAAGAGGCGCCGAAGCGGAGCGAGCGGCAATCTTGTTTGTAATGATGACAGCTGGTTCGCCCGAGGGCAGGAACCTGAGGTACAGAAATTGGTGCTGCTACATGAGTCAATGGTGGAGTTGAGGAGCGGTAGAGTGCGCTCATATTCACGGGTGGTGGAGGCAGCAGCCAAATCGGACGCTCGTTTCGCGAAGAGCGAGAATGTGAAGGAATTATGTGGGAGGATCCCGCAACGGCGTTCGTGGGGTGAGAGGGATACCAACGTCAGCCATTCCCTTATGTCGACAGCCTTTCTTTTTCCTTTGTCGATCTTCGCGGGAGTGGTTGACTCAACCGCGGCCAATGTTTTCTGGAAAGTGGAAGAGCTTGCACTGGTGAGAGATCAAGTCGCTCGTGTACGAATAGAGGGCTGTGAGCCACGTGGAGGTGAGTTTGGAGTGGTGGTCGAGCCTGGCACAGAATATTCGATGAAGCTGAAGGTCCTTGGTGTGGCAAGAGGTGTTGGCTCGGTGTTCGCAAGATGGGGCATCGCCGATGCTTGCGACAAATGTCTCAGATGTGTCAACGAGCAGTGCTACGGGCCAGGTTCCTAGAATCAATTCCGTGAAAGTAAGCTTGTATGAAGAGAAGGAAAGGTGCGCGGCGAGAGAGAGGCGAGCAAATATGTAGAGTTGATTTGATAGCTTGCTGGCGCCATCACACGGATTCAAATCGGTCCGCGGTCCGCGGTCCGCGACCTGCTAGCAGTTCCCTAATTTGGCCACCAGCGTTCTGCCCGCCACGTACTGACGATGGAACCGCCAACGACTGCATCTCCTCTACTGGCAACCGCTGGAATCAATTCGGCCCTTCTTCAGGAGCTGCCATGGCTCTCGTTGGACACCCATCTCACACAGTCAGATGATTCTGACGCTTTAACGCCATCAATAAACATTTCGGTGAGTGTATCTCAACTCTTTACCCACCACGTCAAGATAACAGACAATCATCACAAGACACTTCTCTCAGCTATTGAAGTCTCTGAGAAATTGCTTCTCCATAGTAACAATGCCGAGAGCGCCTTCTTTCGTCAGCATCTGAGGCTGGATTCTCAGCCGCGAAATGAACCTATCGCCTCAGGGGCATACAATAATCACCATACAGCCATGCTTGTTCATCATCTACTCGCATATAGAGTAGTAGATGTGCTACTTTGGATGACCTCGCGACCTAAGGCAAAACCCAAAAAACGTCCACAGCACCCAACGCCATCATTGGATGGCTGTAAGATGGTGAGCACCTCACTCCGCAGTTTGAATACATTCTAACTCAAATCTGCAGCACCAGAAAAAGCTGGAAAACTGGCCAAAGCTTGCTCTGGAAGCGGTTGTTCATTTGCAGGCCTTCTTGCATGTCGACAAAGCGCATCCTCAGCCAGAGCCAGGCACTGAATCCCACAAAGAGTTTCTATTCCAATCTCTCTATCATCACGCACACAAGGCCGCTGGCAACTCTGTCGTCTGCAATATAGAGGCAGCTGCTCTTCATCTTTCTTGTCTTTTAGAGGTGCGTCGCTGTATTGGAAGTTGGGCAAATTCTTATTTGCAATGAGTTAATTCGTTAAAAACCGCCTAGGGAAACACAGATCTACCCTCAAATAAAGAAGATTTCCTCCATTTAATATCAAAGTAAGCTTTAGATTAACTTGAAACGTTTATCTAAAATTTATTTAGGAAAAAGGAACTCCCCCCTGACTGGAACAATTTTTTAACCTCTTTCACCACCGTCCAGCGACTGAGATTTCCGCTGCATCTATCTCTTACTGTATCTCCACTATCTCTCCTTCTTCCAACAAGTTTGATACAAAAGGATGCGGATCGTTGGAAACTTCTTCAGGTAAGGGTCAACCTTTGTGTTATCGACGTTCCTTCTCAGTTGACGTTGTGTTGTAGATTTGGCACGGACGAGGAGACTTCCGCCCCAAACGACTTCAAGATGCGGAACGCCTAGTATGGGCATGTTTACTAGATATCACCACGGCGAGAGAGTCCACAGAGGTCGCCATCTCCAACTTATGCGACAATCTGTCAAATTGCGACCTTTCCTCTGTTTCAGCAAGTGATGGTAGTTGGTTAATTGTCAGAGGTGAGTGTTAGCAGCACTTCATCATCATTGAGCCCGATATGTAATGTACTACTTTCAGTTCGAACGGAAGAACAAGGATTCCCAAAACCTCCTCGACTGTTGAAACCTGTGGTAGTAGCACCCGCAGGTCCTGGAATTGATGCAGTCCAGCCAACCCGTGTCGCCGATGCCGCCACCGCTCATCTACCCCTTCGTCCATACTCAGTCAACACATTGTCGACTTTGGAGTCAGAGCGGCCCCTTTCAGTAAGCTCAGAACTTCTCTTATTTGTCTTTTCTTAGCTCTTCATGCCAGCCTACCCTACGGTCTAGGCCATCGGAAGAGCACCCTGAAATTCAAGAGCCTCCCGAGAAGCGCAGGAAACTCCTGCCTCTTTCCCAAGAAACTGAGGCGCCAAAGCGCAACAAGCAAAAGGTGTCGACAGAGGACAACAGTGGCAAGTTCAGGATTGGAACTGCTAAGACCTCTAGGCCGCCTAGAGCCAATTTCAGGGGCCCTAAAAAGCAGTCTCAGCCGCTTGCTACCAGTCTGAACGGAGACATAATTCGTACGACGCAGAACTTTGAAATAATTGACCTGACTGAGGAGGTATGTATCCTCTACCTCGATACTGCAGCCCACATACTCATCTGAGCAGGTGGAATTACCTGAGATTACCCTATCACTGCTTCGTGTCCCTGTCAGTATACTGTCATAGATTGGTGCATCATAAACGGCTCAAGCTCACACTTTTGGGTTGTAGAAATTTGCTCTTTGTCAGGATATCAAGCTTTATGGTGAGGACCGATCCTTCCTTCATCGGCCTAGGCAGCACGTAAGCTTTCTTGCTCTGCACTGGTTGCTCTTCTCGCAGTATTAACTCTAGTTATGCTTGGAAGAACGTGCATAAATTTCAGCTTGTATACGACAGGGTGCAGGCCTCCTTTGTTGATTCGGTACCTCTGCACTTGCATTATCTCAAAGCAGAAAAATCTATATTTCAATTCTGCAGCCAAACAGATATTGAACTTTTGGACGCCCGGAAGGCCCAACATCTACTGAAAAAGAAATGCATCATCGTCAAAGGCATGCCCTTGGAGCCACGCGGATTCACCAGAGCAGGTCTCAGAACCTTAGCGACCTTGGATAGCGTCATCATGATAGAGAGTAAGTTTAATCCTTCGAAGTTTTCAGATCATGCACTGAGAGAGCTATATTAGATCAATCGATCACAGCTACAGAAAGTGGTACTGGAAATGGTGGAAAGATTCAATTCGGAACTCTGGAGCAATTACATTCCAGTGTCAATCAAGCATACGATCTGAGCCTGATTGCTTTCAACATTCCTGCCCCAAATGGCTCCCCTAATCCTCCCCAATCGATGTCATCCGATGTCTACGCATGGGATGCGACTATGAATCTGACCTCAGGCTTCAGGAATAGGGAGTTTCCACGCAGTACGCTAAGGTGGGGAATGGCCCTGACTTCCAACTCTCAACAAGACTTCAAGGTTGCACCTGCAGGCCTCGCCTTGTACCTTGACGTTAAAGTAGGGAGCCTGTGGGCTGTGATAGGGAAGAGGTATCGCGACTTCGGTCAACTGGGTTTTCCGCATGGACCACCTTGGAACCCTTCAGAGGTCCCGACGCAGCTGGAAGCCTGCTACCTACCAGAGGGAATTCGCATGTACGTTGCCTTTCCACGAGGACTTTTGCATCTACTCATCTAACCCTATCGGAGCAGCATTGTGCCTCCGAACACGCCATACTTTCTCTACTCGCCTCTAAATACTATCTGTTTTGGGGGCTATTTCTTGGCAACTTCCGCTGTGCGCAACTCTTGCTACACCCTCATGCGCGGCGTCTTTTGCGATGTCCCAGATGTCCGTCAAGGCTGTCCTGAACCTGATGTCTGGGCTCTTCTGTGTAGGCTTGCGCATTTTTATTGCAAGAGTTTCACGGCTGGTACTTATACTTTTGATATATGTAAGTGAACGTTTATGAATCTCGAAGCACCTTTAATTTCTTTAACCTCACACATTCAGCCAACCCCGACACGCAGCACCTTCCTAATCCCGAAAACTTTGATGACATTGTTGACCTTCTATCCTTGTGCAATCTAATGGAGCTTAGCAACATCCTTTTTATGGCCAAAGATCCCACAGCCATAATGCCTCTATCTGTGAGGAAACAATTCATTCAGGCGAGGAAGTCGTGCCGGAAGATAGTGGATTGGATTGGATGCAACTTCGAGTTCCATACGGAGGAAGGCGAACCTATAGACTTTCAGGTGGATGTCTGCGCGTTTTACTTGGCCCGTCAAGCAAAAACCCTTGTATTTTCCAAGGTATCAAACATTTGTGGTGGTGACAGCAATTTCGTAGACTTGGAGTGCGCAATAATTGACTGCTTTTCTGGAAACGCTGCGTTTGAAGAGCAGTGGAAGCTGATTCAGAATTGGACCCCAGATACACTGGCACTCGACGCGATCAAAGGGTCAGCAACTCTGGGGGTTATGAAACGAACGACTCCTCTTTGCTTGAGTGGTGAGACTGGTACACTTTTTGTTATGGCTGATAATCTTATGGTTTTGCATTGCAAGATTCCATTACAGGAGAGACCAGCAACGATATTTCCCATCTAGGTCAAACTCTCGGGCGATGAACAACTTCTAACCGAGTTAGAGGGCTTGCTCAGGCTGGAATCGTGATTCCCTCATTCGCAATGAGCCCATCGTCAGCAAGATCCGTGATCTGGCCCGTATCTTCCACAGATCCTCTCCACCTTCCATTACCGTCTGCGGATCTTACCACCACATTTATACGACCACTCCCGATGTCGCTGTCATTTACATGTACATATTCCCTCGCTCAAATCCCATGTATTTGCAATCATCGTATGCAACAAACAGCTCTTCTTTCCTCCGTACTTGTTCAAACCCGATAATACTATGTGCGCCACCATTGAGACCAACAACAGGGCAGAGAGACTCTTTCAAGTGAGCAATGAATGCCATATAGGAACTGACACTCGGACTGCATATGAACTTAAGGCTCAAGATGATACACCACGCTGATCTACGTTCATCCAGTCCCGGAACGTCTGTTGTTGGATCACAGATATATAACATACTATCAGCATTAATCTACTTGGTTGGAATACACAATTGTTTGACCACGTCCAGGTATATTAACATTTTATAATCGAAACTGCTCCCGCTGCCAGCGAAGTTTATGCCTGGTACGACTTTCTAGGTCTCGATCGCGCCGTACGGCATTGCTTTCGGTATTCTCTCGCTCATGGAAAAATACAGGTGCCAAAGGGAAGCGATGGGTGTAAATGTCGATACCAAGCATATCTCCGGATTTCGTTCGGTTTCATTTTTGTTTTGTTTTGCTCCTATATTAGTGTGCACTCATCAGTGCTCAAATACGCTATGTTACGACGCAGACTTGGGGCGATCCTTTCCAACCCGAGTCAATAAAATCAGGCTCTTGCGAGCCAACGATATCTATTTGTTTCAGCGAGAGGAAGATTACAAATACTTGGAACTGAATCAGATGTTCCAGAATCCGTATAAATCGGTTGTCTCAACACCAATTCAATTTTCCTGTCCTTTTCAATCTTCCATCTTACCTCTCACTTGCTCCAGGCTGCAGGACATTAACCCGAAGCCTTAAGAGTTGGGCCTGGAACTTAAAGCGCGAAAACCACCGCGGAAGAACAGCCGTAAGTGCTAACATCTTTCTACCCAGCATGTGCTAATGCTTATGGTGAAATATTGCAAAATACCTTCCACCGTTCGTTTTTTTCACCGACCACATCCACGCCACCTCCTCTGACATTGGCCAATATGAAGGTTGTAGGCGCAGTTCATGATCACGAATTCGTCCTGTAAGAGTTTCTGAGAAGTCTTCGATTTAATGTATGAATCATCAAAACTCGCGCTATCGGTCCTGACTTCAAGTGCCGATTCTAACTGAGGCAAAATTCGGTGAACGGCCAAAGTTCCGTACCCCATCAAGTTCAACGCCTGTGTTGATATTTCTGGCAGCTGTTCTAGAAAACTACGACTGTATGCAGATGGCTAAATTTCGTGTGGCCTTATGCAGGCCTTTACCTTTCTCGTGAGTGATTCAATAGATTATTTGTTTCCGAACTGCTTCTCTATTTCTGAGCTGATCTCTCTAATGACCAGGTATTCTGTGCACGAATCTCACATTTAACACACAATATCCCCTCTATACGACATTCCCTGCGGTCTGTGGTCGCCTGCTCGAATCTGTCACCGTGCCGTTCGAGAATGGGGCATAAGCGCCCATCTCAGTCCGCTAAATTCGTGGTTACGGGGTCAACTTCCGCCGATTGTCACACAAACGTTCATCAACGTTTGCAGACCGCAACTGGTGGTGTGGATTCGGATTAACCGAACTGATGAGTTTCACCACCTTCACAAGTAAGATCCTGCATTAGCCAAAATATTATTGGCTACTAATTCTGAGAAGTGGGTCGCCAGAGCGAAGCGAGACGAGCGACTTGTATAATTATACTAAATTCTACTGGTCAAAGACTCCCATATTTATCAACAAGACGTTCAGAGTTACAATATAGAGAAAATTTGGGGTGCACCAAGGTCAATGCTTGGACCATTTGGGACTGGCTCATTAGATTATTAGATGCCAATATTGCAAATTAAATTGAAATTTCATCGGGGATCGAGCAATGATTCAACCAGCACAATAGCAGGACGCACCAAGACAGACGCTAAACAATAATGGTGAGCGCCATGCTTGGACCATGCACTCAGGTGAAAGGCTTAAACAATGTCCGAAAAATGAAACTACAATTGCAAGCTTCAGTTATTGAGGCAGAACACGACCGAGGCGCGCCAACCTGCAACTTCCAAGTCGGAAAAAGTCCTTGTAATAAATTCGGCGCGAGACTCTTATTTGAGCGCCTGATATAAAGCAGGGTGCGCAATGAGAACCGTGATGCGCCGTAATACATATAAGCTTATATCTTTGCAAAATACACTTAAACATGCTGAACAATTTCTTACCACTTTCAACGGCATAAAATCCAAGACGCGGCCTCAGCTTCATTGTAGTCTTAGAAGACTGGAGACGGCACGAACATATGCTTGTCCAAATGGGACAAAATTCCAGCGCATTTAATGTGTCCCGGCGCAACATGCTACTGACATTCCCTAGCTATAGAATCTTAAATTTTACCTCATTCGGGGCTCTAGCACCGTGTTCTCTGGCTTTTGTAGTTGCGAGCGCAATTATAAGTGTTGTGCGCAATTAAATAAATTGAACTTTAAGCATATACGAGATTTACAGCTACTAAGCACACTAAATGCAACTATTTTACGAGTCTCCTGCCCTGGCCAAGCCTTTTACTATGAGAGGGAAGCCCCGACGAGGACGAGAAGAACCGTCGGCAGCTCACGTGATGTCCGAAAAGGGCACAGGCGCTGTGCGCCTCCCGATTGCCCGATATAGCAGTCGCGTTGATAAGGCCGGCTTAAGCCATAATGAGGGGAGTGACGTGCACGTTGGGAAATTTATACTCAGTTTTAAGTCAATGTTTGCGTATCTCACAACGGTACGCATAGAAGCTCACGTTATCTTCACTAATCTTATCTCAGTGATATTACGTGACTGATTAGATTCCTCTAAAACGCTCGCCCAGAATCGCAATACTGTAGAAATCAATGTTCGCTCGCATTTAGTCAGCTAAATTACTTAGAATCAGGGGGGTACTTGGAAGGGTTGGTAGTTTGCGTACACATATGTTTTTGCGCTAGCATTTTCTCTCCCATCCACCTACTCCTCGGTGCATGGTAGAGCCACTGCTTGGCATCAGGCTCGGACAGCCTTGGTTGTCTGGCGGCCCGGTTTCCTATTCTGGTACAACACGACCTCAACGCGCAACGCGCCTGCGTCAAGTGAGTCTCTTGAGAACTCAGTGTGGATCCCAGATTGGGATCCGGCGGGAAGTTGCTGCGACCTCCCGGGCCGGCATGGACAGTAAGTTCTTCGATGTTGTTACTCACTCGGACGAGCAGCAGAAATCTCTGTTCGCAGTGGTATTGATCCAGTGTATTAAGATGTAGAAAACATTCTCCTCAAGTCCTCCTCGTTGACGGGACGTTGCAACTGTTGGTAGGTGTCTCGAAGAATCTGGAGTGTTGCCACATCCCTCTTTGTGCGTTGAAGTTCTAATGTAGCCGCTTCCCTCATTTTTGATATGTCATGTTTCAGGGTATGAATGTCCTCCAGTGTTGAAAGAAGTAATCCGTGACAAGTTGGTGAAGTGCATGGTTCAGGCGCTTCAGATTCACCAGAGTGATCCTGGTAAAGATTTATAAGCTCAGCAGATGTTCTCGACGTATTTGAGGGCCTCGACTTACAAATTTAAGGTAGACCTCCTCAGCTTGACATAGGTGAGGAGCTGCCAACATGACGTGCCTGCCCCCAAGATCCTTCCACCATGCATGTGCATACTCAGGAAGAATTCTAGTGGGATCGTTGTCAGAGAGTGTCTCCTGACTCATTGTGAAGAAATTGTTGCTAATGTCGACCTGCATCTTCACTCTTGAGGCAAGAGCGCTGCCTGCAGTGAGGTCCTCGAGATAGCTCGCAACACTACGCACGATGGAATGGACATGTACAGGAATATCGAAGGTCATGGCAATCCCCAGCTGTGTCCAAGCTAGGCGCTAACTGGAGTGAGCAAATCATGAGCGAGAAGATGGTGAACGATACCATTTCGTTGTAGAAACCAGTAAACCACCACTGCTCTCGTTCACCCGTGCGTCCAGTATCTTGCCAGTAGGCTGCAAAGGCGGCCCGAAGACGAGAGGTGATCAAGTTCAACCGGCGCCTCACGATCAGTGCAATCTCAGTCCGATCTTGTTGCATCGTCAAGCGGAAGTATTTACAGACGGAGTACCTCACCCCTTGCGTTGTGACTTGTCACAAGAGGTCACGGAGTCTCATAGTCTGGCTACGGGAGACTAGGAAGCATTCGACATGGGGCGTCTGAAAAGGCCAAGGACTAAAGACTTGTCTAAACTAGTACGCCACTTCAGGATGGAACATGCCCAAATAAGTTCTTTTTACGTGGATATCTCGCCATATCCGTAGGATTCATGTGCAACTTTTTTTGGGGGTTTTCGACCTTTCCTATCATCATTGACCCAGTGGATCAGGTTCTTTACGTAGCTGGCTTATGAGTTTCAGTAATTCTTGTCTCTTCCTTCCTGGTTTCGGTCCCGTTGACCCCGCGTGGGTCCATTTGCGGTGTGATATTAGATATTATTATTATTATTATTGAGATTTCGCCCCAAACCTACGTACGGTTCGAAAAGAGGAATTTGTTATTTTTAGAAACATGCCGCGGCAGAAACCTTTTTGGTGTGCCCTCGTCGCCCCCCTGCACGCTGTGCGGTGACCACCTCCCGCCTTGCTCTGGATCCTCTAGGCAGTTGCTTGACAGGAAAGGCCAAGGGAGTCCAACCGGAAGATTCCGAGACACCCACGTTAGCTGACACCAGCAGGTTTGGATGACCTTTAGCTGGCAATCGCGTTGGAATTGAGAGATCATCATATGACGACGCGACGCAAACACCTTCGCATCGGCCTGTTATTCTTGGTGCGTCGGCGCCGTCTTCGTGTTCGCGATGCTCACCTGACGAGCATCGCAAACATTCACCTACGTATGCTGTTCTGTTCGCACCGTTTCCCCCTCCCGACTCGTCCCTGTAGATATGGTCGTCTATTTAAGCCGTGGTACAACTAATCTTTACCGTAGCGTTTGCTAGGTAGAAATAGGTTCCTCAGTCGTTTGCTATGCAAACACTGAGCCTTTACATTCTGAAATTCTTACAAATAGATCTCAGGCAGTCGCTCCTCATTCCCACTACCGTAGGTAGGGGTCTTGTCATCACAACTCTCGATTTTTGGCAGACGTTTTGAATTTCTGGCCAAGCTGTGCAAAATGACATCAAGCTATGCAGACCTTGAACAAGATTTGTCAAACCCAAAATTGAGGCTAGGGTTTGCTTTGGACTATGGCCAGCGCCTCGTTGAAATGTCTCAGTTAGTCATGGGACTGCCATTCTTGCCCCCTTCGTAAGAACTTTTTAATTTGTGCAATACTTTTTTTTCTTGATAAAATGCGAGGGAATTAGAGGCCGGTAGTGGGCATTGCCGCTGGACGGCCCCACCACGATTATTTCACTGGGCATGCTGCTATTCTAAGAAGTATACATCGGAAATTTGAGCTTTTCGGCTTTCTCAATATCAAGTATCATTGACTACTTACGCTTGCATTGCCTCGCAATCATCAGCTCTCACAAGCAAGCAAATTTGAATCGGTCACTGACCTTCAGTCGATATTCGCGGTGGAGGACTGATGGCACCTACTCAATTCGGAACGGACCCCGAGTGCAGTGTCGAGCTAACTGTCTCAGGATCTTCCGGTGGGACGGCATTGATATCCGTTGTGGCGGTGTGTTGGTATCTGGGCATGTTTGGTCTGAGCAAGACCATAGCAGTCTCGAACAGGTTCATCACCTTCATCGACGTCGGTCACTGGTCTTGGAACACGGAAGACTAAAAACTGTCTCCTGACACTGATGTTCTGGGATCTCATAAGGCTCTGGTGTGACGCCATCCGATGTTGGGCTCGTAGATACACTGGTGAATACAGTTTTGGCCACCTACTTCTCAGCCCCGGGTACTGACGCGAGGGCACCGCTCTGAAGACGTTACCATTAATTCGTGAAAGACTCTGCTGGGTTATCGTCGTCCAATGACCTGGCCACTGCAAGTACAAGCCGTGGTCGGCGCTGTCACGTCCCGACATGGCCAATAATATTTGTAGGCGGCGTATTTGCAGGCATCGCTAGTCGGCTAAGGGACGACAACGGTTCACCGAGTTGCCACTGGTTGCGGGGCTGTCTGCTCGTGAACCTTGTCAACCTGAGTACTTGAGTCTTTGTCATTTTCGAACTTGTTTTCTACCTACTTCACCACCGGACATGGACGACAGGTTCGTCGTTTCGCCGTTTTGCTCACTCCCAGTGCCTTGTCTGAATGTCGGGTACAGTCGGGAAAATTATGCGTCCACTGTCATTGCGACAAACGGAATCATGGGCGACACTTCCCCAACTACCATTCTGTTGTTTGGGCTAGCAAGGGTACATTTTGCTTATCAAGGAACCTTTACCATTCACAACGTCTGGAAATCAGGCATCAGGAAAAGGGAACCTTTGACCGTTTCAACAGGAGAAATGCCACACCCATCCCAAAGTTCGTCCATAACCTTGGACACAACATTAGTTGAAGCCAATCCCGACCCACCATCGCTTTGGACACGCCTCATAAGCAGCGTAGGGTGCCCGTAAAGGAGCGCCAGCGCCAACGGCCGCAGTATATGCCGCAACCGACCTTTGCTCCCCAGGTGTTGGCATTTCGAGGTGTCAACGAGCAGAGATAATGCCTCATGAGGATTCCATGACCTCGATATAGTCTTTACAGCGTCCGACGCTTCGATTGTGGATGCTTCCGCTTCTGCCTCTACCCTCCTCTCCCCAAGTCCTCAGTTATCGAACGTCGATAAAGACTGGATGACCCGCTCTCAATATTTCCACCGGACCTATCGATTAGCGATTTCTCTCCCACTCCCTCGCCTGGGTCTCTCAATGACCCAATGACCTTTCCTGACTACCTCTCAAAGCAAACTGTGGTCATGGTACCAGTCATGGACGTTGAGCCAGTGCTGGTCAAGCCTCCACCCGTTCCTGAGCACCTGCTCACATATTATCTGCAGCAGTTGGCACCTTCGTCACAACCTTGTGAAGCCAACTGTGCAAAACAATATTCCTCTGAACAAGGAGGACATTCGAGCCCTCTCTGCTCACTCACGGATATCTTGAGGCTAGCACATCAAGCTCCAGGTCTGAGCAAGGTAATTCTTGGCTATCATGAAGACACATTTATAGCATAGGTTGTAGAGGTGATCTTTGCTATACAGCAGATTCTGGAGGACCCAAGGTAGGTGGTACCCCGGCAAATACTTCCATCTTTCAGATTCATGGAGTCTCGCAACGGCCATCAATCTGGCCAACTATCCCCTCTTCAGGATGAAGACAAGCGCGCCTGGTGGCCTTGACCCAGCCCTCTCTGTCTCTGGTGACATGATGCTGAAAAAGGTCCCTTCGTTTGCCCTCAAGGGGATCGGGATGTCCCTGATCTCAACCTGGAGCTAGTACTCTTGGTCTTCTTAACTGCGGGCCACCTGCCTGTTTGCCCATTCTGGTGTGCTGATAGCCTTTCAAAGCTTAGAGTCTGGATCGCCCGGCCAGTGTAGCCGGAGCATGCTCACGAATAGCGATTCTCTCTCTCGTTTCAGTTGTTATGTATATACCTGGAATACTCGGAGTTTTTGATCGAAAGTGGGCAAATATATATTTTAATTCTGCAGAAAATAGATGTATAATTTTCGAACACCTGAGTGATGCAATACACAGTGGAAAAAGTTATCCGAGCGAGCAGCTTGGTGAAGCGGATGTTCATTCACCCAACGTTAGTCACAGAGAAGTTCCGACTCTTCCTTCTTGTTAGAGCGCTACCTGGAAATGGGCTCACGTCATAGTGGCTGCTGGAGGTCGACATTATTCTCTGTAGGTCGTCTTCCTCTTTCCAAGATCTTCATGAATACGTCGACGAACATTGTGCTGTTGGTCGTTTGATGAAAATGGGCGAATACATACCGAAAAATGTCAACGATTACTGAAGACTTCGCTACCTCCATGGGCAGGAATGGGAAGAAAGCCAGATGTAGCAGCGGTCGAAAACGACTTTGAGCCGAATTAGGGAACTGCTAGCAGGTGGCACAACGGCCCGTGCCGAGAGCCCTCTTCGATCACAGCAGCCCATTTATACTGGACGCAGAAATGGCTTTCTGCGAATGGAAAATACGTTATAAAGTGGAAAAAGAAATATTCAACTTGATGCCAGCCTTAAAGTAAAAATTTGAGCAGAGAATTAATCTATATACATATGTATAGCTCTGGGTTTGGGCCAGTACGCCGCGTTTGGAGATCTTGACTCTCGGTGTGCTTCCATAAACCATTACCATTTGGGAAGACGCGCAGAAAAAAAGAGCAGATTCCCATTACTTTCGAGAAGCGCTGTAAATAGCCACAATTGTCGAAAGAATATCGATAATCTGTGTGTGAAAAGCGATGGGTACAAAAAGGACTTGAACATATCGAGGAAGCCAAACTTTCACGATTGTGAAAAGTTTTACCTGTGACTGTGTATCATGAAGGGTCTAAGGGAAAAATACTTATGGGGACGGATTTTCCAGAAAGCCCAGAGAATCTTAAAGAGATGCCCACATTAGTCGCAGAAGGCTTGGCGCTCACTTATGTTCCAACCGCTATTATACTGCTATGGTTCTCTGAATAGTACCATATATTTTCATGACCTCACAGTAATTTTTGAGGATGGTTTACTTGTACGTATCTTGCACGGAATCGGGCCGCCTGTATCTGGCTCAATTCTGACCCATTTCGCTTGAAATCGACTCGAATAAGCGCTTAAACTATAGGGCTAGGTTACGGGTATGGGTCAAGAGTTTCCTATATATCGCGTATGATAGCTGTAAACTGTAAAAACCACATTTTCCGGCCTTGCACAGGTATTCCGTCTTCTCTGAATGTGTAAACTACTTTTATTTGGGTCTTAAATAATATCCATGATGTACTGTTGGTCATATATACATTAACCTTTCCCAGGCATCATAGGATGAGGCGAGATTCCGCGCCGAATGCACGAATTGTGAGTGAAGCGTGCTGTTCTTGAACACAGATCAAATAGGACTTGGGACAGAGACGGCCGAGCGCCGCTTTCCATTCTTATAATAAGGTTCAAGGCAGAAATTGTTCACTACATCATGCGCCACAACCTGGTCGTAATAGAACAGTAAGCGCCCGCCCACCAGCACCAAAACCGAATGGATATTCAGGGTGCCATATTCCATGATGGATAATGAGTCCATTGTGGCAGTTATTGTCACTGAGTTGAAAATATAGCAATGAACTAATGAATAAATAACTTGTGGTCCGTGAAAAAGGATCACGGTGATAGAATTTCGCTTCCTCTACGTGGCCACAAGCAAATATAAATGCGATATGTTGACATTGTTAAGAGTGAATTGGAGAGATTTCTTCAATATCTTTTGCTTCCGCTAATATGTTTTCCTTTCTACGAGCATCCCTTCTTTGCCTCTTTGCCCGCCTCTTGGCTTGCCTCTCGAACTCCGCCTCATCAGGGTCAACCTGGCGCTTCGTACCAATCACTAAATATCCTCCACAATCCAAACACGGACAGAGCCCTTTGTCAAAAAATTTGGGGCCATACGATATTGTAATTTCTTCTCCTGCTTTGATGTCACGGACAGCGTACATGTAGAAGGCTGAGGTGCCTTTAACAGCGAGGAACTAACAGAGATAATATTAGCTGTCCCGTAAGGCCGCAAAAGAGTATTATTAGTTACCGCAGCGTTATAAGACTTGCACATATGATTGATGAACCTTGCAGGTCCAAAGAGAATGCGTCTGACACTCGCAGACTGATTGCTGTCTGGGTGTGGATTGATCGCTGATAGATCTGAGTCGGGCGTTCTCCCATCATTAGCCATCATGCCTATAAGTTCGTGAATGGTGGCGTCCTTAGGTATTTCGCAGGTTGAAACAACAGAGAAGCCCCGAGTCAGATCTGAGCCCAACGAAGCTTGCTTAAGGGCAATCTTAGATTGGGGATTTATTGCGAATGAGTATGCTAAAAGCATCCTAGTTCAGAAAGTCAACAGTTTCGAGAATTAAATGTTATGTCGAACATACCATTCGAGAACATTCTGCACAGGATAGCCTAGTGACTTAATGCTGGGGTGACACCGATAAATCTCAGTAGCCATATTCCGTACAAGTTTTTGGTATAAGTCGGGGTTGTCAAAGCACAACCTTTCCTTGTTGTTTTGAAAAATGCGACGGATATGTTCCAAAGTTTCTGGGTCACGGTGAAAGGAAAGAGCAATGTTTTGGATGGTGTGGGTTCTATGCGTCTTTTTTTTTGTCCGTTGTTGAAACAGGCCGTTGACAACGATGGCGTCTAGAGGGACGACTATCTTTGACGGAAAAGGCGAAGAGCAGGAGAGACGGGTTGCGATTTTCTCAAGTCCAGCCTGTGGGGGTGCCATGACGCCTATGACGCGAGAAGCAAGAAGGTCACTGCTGAGGCGGGGATGGTGCAGAAGGGAATATGAAATGGTCGACATTTATTTCGTTCGCTGTTGTTGATTCTGATCACATGACTTTATTCAATTACTCCGGCAGGTGCCAGCTATGCGACTGGAGTACTATTTTTGAGATGTAAACGTACAGTTTTGTTTGAAACCTTCTTAAGTGTTCGAGCCTGCTTAGGAAGTCTTTTAGGTGGACGTCCTATCCTCGGCATTTTGTTAGTATCTATAGTTTCTACAAAAAAAAGTATACGACAACGGTAAGTAAAATGCCAGTATCTGGTGGAGTCAGTCGGCCTGCAATGATATGACATAGCCTAAATAAAATGCGAGCTGAAGGAGGTCAATGATTAGGTCCTTTCCTTTTCGATTTTCTCTTGACGCCGTTGTCATTTAGCTTATCCAAATTTCGTTGATGAGGTGGGGTGCCATTTCCAGCGCCGATGACACGCTTGACGGGGCCTTGCGTAGGAATGTTAGCCGATGGTGAGTTCGAACGGCGTTTTTTACGTCCCCTGTCTTCCGCAGGCCCTTCCGATGGCCTCTTTGGGGCTCTGGGTGGAGTTCTTAATCTGGGCGGGGGAGGAGGCGCTTGTTTCGATGTCTGCAGAGAATCGAAGCGAGTTTTCAAATCTGACTGCATATCGGCCTGCCCTTCACCTCCCGCGTTTGGCTGAGAGGCGGTGCGAAGGATGAGAAGTTGTTGCTGAGCAACCAACCCGAGAGTATCGCGTAGCCATTGCTTCGTGGAGTTATAGTTGTCCTCCGCACATTGGAGGCGTGATTGAAGATCTTGAATCATAATCAGAAGTTGCTCTCTTGAAGCTGTGGCCAACTCCGGGCCGTCTGGTAAGGGGTCGTTGGGATGTGCTGTTGTGCCACTGCCCGGACTCGGAAGATGCGGCGTAGAGGGTGGTTGTGACTGCGGGCTATTGGGTATGGATGGTTCTTGAGAGCCTGGAGACATGTGAATGGTGATATCGAAAAAATTTGAGTCACCAACCTTGGTGATGGACACCATGAGTAGTTGAGGCTCCTAAATTCATCTCAAAGGCGTTAAATTCTTTCTGTGCAAATGAAGGGGATGCATTGCTCTTTGCTGCTCCTCCATTGATCGTCTTCGTTGGAAGAGGTTGAACAGGAGGGACTAGTTGAAGGATGAAAGGGGTGAATAAAATGCGCTAGAATAAGCTGGCTTCCTGGAGCACCTGATGATTTCTGCTTTCCCTCGAGGACATCCATGAAACTTTGCGTTGCAAGGACCATGTCGGAAGTTGGATCACGGTAGGTCCTGCACACGGTCGCCAAACGGTGATAAACTTCCAAATCGCGAGAAGTAAATCCTTTCCTATCATACAGGACCAACAACCACGCCTACAAAAACATTGAAAAACAGCAAAGGGTTGTAACGGAAGTACGAACCAAGACGTTGTTGATTTGGACCAATGCAGCGTATTCAATGGGGCCTTGTTGGCATTTGTGGACTATGTCTCCTCGGAGACGGTTCCAAAGGGAAGTAGCGTCCTCGAGTGTTTTGATACCGCGGAATATATAAGAGCGCATGTTGGTGCAAAGAGGGTTCGGGTTCAGATTAGCTCCTTGGGAACATGGTTGGAACTGCTGGGCCGAAATGGCATGTGCGAAAAATGCCGCCCCATAAATTAACGTTGCGCTTGTGATCCGCACATGTCATCGGAGATCAATCCAGAAAGTCTGAGTCTCGGAATACTATTACCCCGCCCCTCCCCCCCGGAACATTACGTGACACACACGCGGCCAACCGCTCAGCGCGTTCTGCAACGAATGACCCAGTCTTTCCCTTCACATTCTTCATAGGCTAGCTATGAGACAATAGGTACGTCATATAGCTGGATGTATGCAATCAGCGGGCTTCCAAAGACATTCTCACACCGGAGTCAACGCGAACACTATCATAACCTTGAAGGATCTCAGTGCTCACAGGCAAGCAGGGACTATGTCCAGCAACTGTGATATATGTATCCGCTCGCATTTAAGTGGGGGAAAGGCTTGCTTCGAATCCGAATTGTTGCGATTTTTAAACTATTATTTGCAGAGGTATGCTTGTCCGATCGACGATTACTTAATTCATTTGTCAAAAAAACATTACTTTTCTCAGGAGCTGGAGATGCCATACTAAAGACGAAGACAGGAACGCTGAACCCGCCGTTTTCCTGATGGCCTCGAGTCTCAGACAAAATATTAGGTAGTTTACCTACCTAACCACCCTATAACTACTCTTTAGAGAAATTTTTTTACTCTGCATCTGCTCTGCATCTGCGCGAAATTCTAATCTGCCGGACCGGACCGGGTTTCCATTCCTGGAAATTAGTAGAGAGCTCGGCAGCTACGCGTATCTCTGATGTACTTACCCGACGCTTCGTGTACGCATACTACTTAGATGTAGATACTTACCGTATATAATCGTAGCTACATCGATTGCACCGGTACTCGTTTGCCACGAAGTCACCCGACTTCTTTGCTCCCCTCGTTGATCCCGCATCCTGGATTTCAATAATACCTCCCTCTGCACTACAGTCGAACATCTCATAACGCATAGACCGTATTTGCAGAGCCGTGCCACTCGGTGACTCTGGTTGCACTACTCGTTCCAGAGTGTGCTTTTACAAATGTACAACGTCAAGAAATATTAGTTGTATATCATTTCTTGGTATCATGTCTATAGAATATTATGTCTACAGTTGAAAGCCCGTCGTCTATAGGGCTCACTGGGCATGGTCGCAGCTTGTAAGGACCATGGTGAATTCCTCGGGGTGCAGGTAACAATCGGGGTACAGTAGATGAGCGTATTCTAGGAAGATGCGATTGCTACGATACTGCTACTTATGAGTCCAACGAACATGTGATAGTGCTAAAGTGTCCGAACGCGAGTAAGACTGTGCGCCAGGCTTACAACAGTACGAAGATCAGTCGAAATTGTACGAAGATAATAGCCCTATATGATCAGATTGAGAGGTAATAGACCCAATATGAACCCAGGAAGATGTTGGGTGACCCTCGTAACCCAATAAAATATCCTATGCACATCCTGACCTACGGACAATATTGCGCGAGTATCACCACCACATCTCAACGATTACGCGATA
>Ga0247742_10000702_pt1 | contig 25808 bp, 26 predicted proteins | sample UWRJL208509C2_FD_180944 | JGI IMG/M metagenome (GOLD analysis project Ga0247742, IMG submission 180944) | Plant litter microbial communities from Arlington Agricultural Research Station in Wisconsin, United States - UWRJ-L208-509C-2 | ecosystem: Environmental > Terrestrial > Plant litter >... | reverse complement strand
CGAGATGGCACGGCGAGGCGCTTTTCCATGTGGCAAATCGGAAACCGCGACGCGTGCGCCGAACGTTACCGGCGGGAAGGAAGGGCATCACGGCTCGAGGCGTCGTGTGAACCTCTCCCTCATGCCGCGAAGCCGGTCGAGCGGGAGAGTGCATCCCACGTGTCGAGTTCGGATCGCATCGCGTTCAGTTTCTGCTCGACCAGCCCGATCGCGTCGGCGCCGAGGAACAGCCGGACTGGCGGAGTGTCGGCTTCGACCAGCGCGAGCAGCGCTTGCGCGGCCTTGGCGGGGTCGCCGGGCTGGTTGCCGCTCTTGGCCTGACGCGCGGCGCGGATCGGGTCCATCACCGCGTCATAATCGGCGATGCTGCGGGGCGTGCGGTCCATCGATCGTCCGGCCCAATCGGTGCGGAACTGACCGGGGGCGAGCGCGGTCACGCGGATGCCGAACGCGGCGACTTCCTTGCCGAGCGCTTCCGAAATGCCTTCCAGCGCGAACTTGCTGCCGCAATAGAAGGCGATCCCCGGCATGGTGATGAAGCCGCCCATCGACGTGACGTTGACGATATGGCCGCGCCGCCGAGTGCGCATCCCGGGCAGCACCGCTTTCATCATCGCGACCGGGCCGAACACGTTGGCGGCGAACTGGCGCTGGAGATCGTCCACCGAGGATTCCTCCAACACGCCTTCATGGCCGTAGCCGGCGTTGTTCACGAGAACGTCGATCGCGCCGACGTTTCGTTCGGCATCCGCGACGGCGGCCGGGATCGCGTCATACTCCGTGACATCCAGCACGAGCGGGTGAGCACGGTCGGGCGCGAGCGCGGCGAACGCGTCGGCGTCATCCGGTCGCCGTATTGTGCCGATGACGCGATGCCCGGCCGCCAAGGCACCTTGAGCGAAGGCGCGACCCAGACCGGAACTGACACCGGTGATGAGAAACGTTTTGGAAGCGGCTATCGTCATGATGGACCTCTGGACTGACACGATTTCTATATCATGATATATGTAGCGATATGACCGACAGCAAGACCAAAGCCTCAGCCGTGCCCGCCCTCAGGGGCGAGCCGGTTCGCCAGCGCGTCATCGATGCGGCCGAACGGCTGCTTCGTCAGGGCAAGGCTGAATTCTCGATGCGCGATCTGGCATCGGAGGCGGGCGTGAGCTTCGCGACTCCGTTCAACCAGTTCGGCAGCAAGGCGGCGATCCTGCACGCGCTGTCCGACCGGCGAATCGACAGGATGGAAGCGCGCTTCGTCGCTGCCGCGCCCACGGGCGACATGACCGAGCGTGTGCTGGTCGCGGTCGAGGCGGCGGTGGCGGTGATGCTGGAAGAGCCGATCGTGAACCGCGCCGTGATGGGGTGGCTCGGAACCGCCGGCCCCGCGCCCGGCCGGGTGTTGGCGCGGTCGAGCGCGTTATGGGCGCTCGCGCTCGCGGATGGCGATGGCTTGCCCACCGACCGGCGGGACGAAGCGCTACGATCCTTGCCGGCTCTGCTCGCCTTCGGCTTTCGCGGCGTGCTGTCGTTCTGGACGGCGGGGGAGGTGCCCGATGCGGAGCTTGCCGCGCGTGCGCGCGAGATCGCGCGTGGCGTGTTGCGCGGGTTTGTCGACTGATCGCAGGCCCGCGGTCGGCGCGGCTGTGGCAAAATCTTGCGATGATATGTTGTAACTTCGCGAGTGCCGTGCCACATGCGGCTGGCCATGACCGCTCACGTCCACCATCCCGCGATCCACTGGATCGAGTCGCGCTTCGACGGACTCGCGATCGGCCTGTCCGGGTTGTGCGTGATCCACTGCGTCGCGAGTTCGGTGCTGGTCGCGCTGGCGGCTTCGGCGGGCGGGCTGTTGCTCAACCCGATCTTTCACGAAGTCGGTCTGTCGATCGCGATCCTGCTCGGCGTGATCGCGCTGGGGCGCGGCGCGGTGTCGCATGGCTATATGCTGCCGGCCGTGGTCGGATCGTTCGGGCTCGGCATGATGGCGGGCGCGATGTCGCTGCCGCATGATAGCGGCGGTGGCGAGACGCTCTGGACGCTGATCGGTGTTGCGGTGCTTGCGCTCGGGCATGATCTCAACCGGCGCGCCGCGAATTAGGGCGTAAGGCGCAAGCTTCGCGCGACGGGCTACGCTGTCGGGGATGGGTGGCATGCCGCTCCGGCACGCGCACCCATCACGCCATCTCTTACTTGTCGTCCTTCACGCCGACGACCGGAACGTCGATCGTGGTCTTCTTGGTCTCGACCTTGGGGACGGTCACGGTCTGCTTGGTGGTGCCGACCACGACTTCCTTCGAACGCACATCGACGTCCGGCAGATCGCCGCCCTTGGCGCTGACGTTGACCTTCGGCAGTGCGCCACCCTTGACGTCCGCGCTCCAGAAGCCGGTCGCGAACAGCACGCCGACGACGATCAGGATCGCGAGGATGATCCCGCCGACGATCTTGCCGGTGTTGCTGCGCTTTTCCACATACGTCGTGCTGCCGTCGGCATTGCGATACTCGGTCATCGTACTCTCCCGTGTTTGACGACGCAGAAACACCTTGAATTATAGAATGTTCCGCGCCTGCAACGGTGACGCTTCGGTTCGGGGCCGAACACGCCACCGGCACCGCAAGTATCCGCCGCCGACATACCCGGAATGAGCCGCGCGAATTGACGCTGTGTTTGGCGCGCATCGGGAAATGCACGCTGCCGTCTTGGTGAAGTCGGCTTCGACTTCGGCCATCCCGCCGGAGTTCTGCACGGCACTTCCGACATGAACGAAACGTCATGGAACACCGTTCGCGTGTCATCGGTATGTGCAGGCCAAGCATCTTGTTCGAAGGAAGCCGATATGCGTTTCGTATCCCTCATCGCCCTGCCGCTGCTGATGGTCTCGGCTTCGCCCGCGCTGGCCAAGGGCTGTATCCGCGGTGCCGCTGCGGGTGGTGTTGCCGGGCATTTCGTCGGCAAGGGCCATGCCGTGATGGGTGCGGTGGCGGGGTGCGCGGTCGCACATCACCATTACGCCAAGCAGGCACGCGCGCAGAAGGCCGCCGCGCGCACCCACGGCTGATCTCGTCGGCTCTTTTTAAGAGCGCGGACGTGGCCTATCATCGCCGGCCATGCTGTACCTCGCCCTCAAGGCCGCGATCTCGGGCGTGCTGATCGCGGTCGCATCGACGCTCGCCAAACGCTATCCGGGCTTCGGAGCGTTGGTGGCGTCGCTGCCGCTGGTGTCGGTGCTCGGCATGATATGGCTGTGGAACGACACGCCCGACGCCGAGACGATGGCGGCGCATGCCGGTGCGACGTTCTGGTATGTGTTGCCGTCGCTGCCGATGTTCCTGCTCTTGCCCGTGCTGTTGCGGCACGGGATCGGGTTCTGGGGCGCTCTGGCGGCGGGGTGCTGCCTGACGATCGCGCTCTATGCGGCGATGAACTGGGCGGCGCCACGCCTCGGGCTGCAACTCTGATCCTGTCAGAACGCAGCGGTCAGGTTGATCGCGCCGTAAGCGGTGGTGCCGCCGGGCGGCGCGTTGGGGGCGTCTTCGAGAAAGCGTCCCTTCGCGAGCACCACGCCGTCGAGTTCGAGGCGGAGCTTGGCGGGGCGGACCCACCAGCGGACGCGGCTGTCGATTTGATGCCCCGCGAAATTGCCGGATCGCCCGCTCGCGTCGCGCACATTGGTGGTCGAGAAGCCGTCGGTGCGTTCGGCCAGCCATAACGCGCGGTAGGTGACGAAGACATCCCAGCGGCTAGATGGCGCGATTTCGAGGCGAGCGCCGGGCGTCGAGATATTGGCGCGGCCGACCGCGTTATACAGCCCGGCCGGCGCGAGATCGGCGCGGCGCATGCCGTACAACGTGTCGAAGCGTCCGTAGCGTCCGCCCGGCCCGTCGCCGCTGGCGCGATCATATTGGAGCGAGACGCGCGTGTTCAGCGCGTCGCGGAAACTGTATCCGGCGGATGCGTGGGCGAACCAGGCCGAGACCGGCAGGCGAGCCGCCGTCGGTGCGGCGGACGCGCTGATCGTGCCGGACTGATAATAGCCCTCCAGTTCGACATCCGCCTTGCCCTTGGCGGGATCGCGAAAGACGCGGCCGCCATAGGTGTCGAGCGAGCGGTCGCGGGTCGGGCGGCCGGGCTGGTCGCGTTCGCCGAGATGGTAGAAGCTGGCCTCGGCGGTGATGGACCCGAGCGCCTTGGCTTTGGCGGCGGTGCCGCCCCAGAGCACCAGATCGAAGCCCTCGTGATCGAGAGCGACCGCGTTGTCGCGCAACGACGCGGCATCGTCGGGCCGGCGCTGCTGCGGGAGGACGTACAGGGCGGTGGCGGTGATGCCGCTGGCCGTGGCAATGTCGGCGCGCAGGCCGGTATAGCCATTGGTGGTGTTGCGATAATCGTCAGCGGCGACCAGCCGCCGCGAGCCGATGTTGAGCGTGAAGCGCCCGGCTTGCGCGGCGAGCTTGGTAGAGCCGATCGCGGCCTTGGCGCCGACCCACGCCTGGACGAATTCGAGCGTGTTGACCTCGCCGGTCGTCACCGGCGTCGCGCGATCTTCGCCATAGACGCGGCTGTCCCACAGTTCGGCGCCGACCGTGAACGGACCCGACTGGTACTTCGCCAGCACGGTGGTGCGCAGATTGACGAGATCGTCGTCGCGCCCGAAGCCGGCGCGCGGCTGGTCGGCGATCGCCTCGTAGCGCAGCCGGATCGTGCCGGAGAGATCGAGTCCGTCGCTGTTTTGCGCGAACGCGGGCGTCGCCGACAGGGCGCATGCCGTGAACGCCCATTTCCCCGATACCATCATCGCGTCCGCCCCCCAAGCCGGCGGGCGACATGCACCGACCCGGTGCGCGGGTCGAAGGAGATTTTGTTTACGCGGGGATGCCGCTGTTACGCCCGGCGCGCCAGCATCGGCGCTTCGTCGCGGCGGAGCGTCAGGACATCGACGCCGTCGTGTGTCACCGCGACGGTGTGTTCGAACTGGGCGGAGAGCTTGCGGTCGTCGGTGACGACCGTCCAGCCATCGCTTTGGGTCGAGACCTTGCGCGTGCCCTGATTGACCATCGGCTCGATCGTGAAGACCATGCCTTCGCGCAGTTTGAGGCCGGTGCCCGGCTTGCCGAACGCGAGCACCTGCGGCGCCTCGTGCATCTCGCGGCCGATGCCGTGGCCGCAGTATTCGCGGACGATCGCGTAGCCGTTTTTCCTGGCGTGGCGTTCGATCGCGAAGCCGATGTCGCCGAGGTGCGCGCCGGGCCGCACCGCGCGGATGCCGTGCCACATCGCCTCCTGCGCGACCTTGACGAGCCGCCGCGCGGCGGGCGGGGCGTTGCCGACGAGGTAGGTCTTGCTCGAATCGGCGATGAAGCCGTTCTTTTCGAGCGTGATGTCGAGATTGATGATGTCGCCGTCGCGAATGATCTCGTCCGCGTTCGGAACGCCGTGGCAGACGACGTGGTTGATCGAGCAGTTGAGGACGTATTTGAAGCCGTATTGCCCCTTGCTCGCCGGGCGCGCGGCGAGATCGACGGTGATGAAGCGATCGACCATGTCGTTGACCTGCATCGTCGACAGGCCGGCGAGAGTCTGGCCGTCGAGCATCTCGAATACCGAGGCGAGCAATTTGCCCGAGATGCGCATCAGCGCGAGCTCGTCGGGGGTCTTGACCATGTCAGGCGGTCGCCGCGCCGGTGAGATGGACATGCGCGGCGGCGATCTGCGCCTGGACGATGTCGTTGAAGGAGAGGGTGGGGTTGGCCTCGGCGAGCATGCCGATCTTCATCCAGAATTCGGCCTGCGCGTTGATCGAGCGGCACATCACATTGCTGGCGCGGCGTGCTTCCTCATGCAGATCGTCGGCGATTTTCACGATGCCCATGCTGCGTCTCCCAATATACGAACCGTATATGGTTCGTATGGCGCCGGGTCAACGCTACCGCCCGAGCGCCTTCAGCACCGTGCGGATATTGCCAGGGGCGAGGATCAGCAGAATCGCCGCGCAGACGAGCACGCCGCTGCCCAGCCGTGCCGCCAGTGCCGGGAGGTGGAACGGCGTGATGGGCAGGGCTTCGCTCGCGGCCGCCGCATAGCCCGCCACCAGCACGCAGGCGAACGCGAGCCGGCGGAGGTCGTGGCCGGTGCGCTCGACCCGGCGGGTCGCGGCGATGCAGCCGATCAGGATCGTCGCCGACACCGCCGCCGCCACCCACGCCGCCGCGATCGCGCCGAAGTGCGGGATCAGCGCGATATTGGCGACGACGCCGAGCAGCGACGGCGGCGTCGTCATCCAGCTCGCGAGGCCGGGGCGCTTGTGGAACATCAGTTCCTTGGTGAACTGCAACTGGATGCCGTCGAGCATCACCGCCAGCACCAGAGCAGGCGTCATATGCGCGGCGCCGGCGTAGCGTGGCGGGCCGAGCAAGCGGATCAGTTCGGGCGTGACCGCCATCACCGCGACCGACAGCATCGCCAGCACCGCGACGATCGCCATGTCCATCGCCGCGATCAGCGGCAGCGCGGATTCGCCCTGGCGGCGCTTTTCGTAGAAGAACGGCAGATAGGCGGCGTTGAACGCGCCCATCAGCACCGACAGCGGCGCCATGCCGCTCGCGCTGAGTTGGTACAGGCCGAGGTCGGTCATCGACACCGATCGGCCGATGATGACCCGGTCTGCCATCCGTCGCAGCCACATCGACAGCGCGACCGGCAGCGTCTTCACCCCATAAGCGAGGTTCTCGCGCATTTGGTCCCACGGCAGCGGGCCGGGTGTGTGGTTGCGGCGCAGGAAGCGCGCGCCGACGGCGACCGCCACGATCCCCGCGCCGATCGCGTACCCATAGAATGCGCCCGCCGCGCCCCAGCCGGCCAGCACCAGCGTAAGGCTGGCGACCGCCTGCAACAGTGCTTGGCTGAGCTGGATCTGGATGAACGCCTTGGCGCGGCGCTCGGCGCGGGCGTTGGCGAGGTTGAACGCGACCACCGCCTGGAGCGACGATCCGGCGAGCAGCAGCGGCACGAACGGCAGCGCCGGGATCGCGCCGCCGCTGATCCACGGCCAGATCATCACCAACGGCGCGAACAGCAGCAGCGCGGTGCCGATCGCCACCGCAATCCGCAGCACGAAGCCGACGACGAGGAAGCGCCGAATCGCGTTCGGATCGTGATGGTCGTAATAGAGCCGGGTCGTCGCCGCATCGAGGCCGAGACCGGAGGCGATCAGCAGCACGTTGAGCACGGTCATGCAGAAGCCCCACGCGCCGAACTCGGCGGTGCTCCACACGCGCGTATAGAGCGGCACGAGCAGCAGCGGGAACAGCCGGTTGACGACCGTACCGAGCAGATAGGCGCCGGTGTTCGTCACCATCCGGCTCGCGCCGAGCCGGCGAATCAGACTGCCTGCCACTGAACCCCCGCTGCCCGCCGCGCCGACCGGCGGCTCGCGCAGCGATAGCCGAGGCGCGCGGCGAGGTCACGCGGGCAGGTGGCGCGGGCGGGATTGCTCCGTTCCGGTGCGGATGCCTTGTTTCGCAACCGCGCTCCCGCGCATGGCGGGCGAGGTCGGAAGCAGGGGTCGCGGGAGCGCGTGAGCAGAATCGTCAGCCATCGGCACCGCGCGCCGCTCCGGCGTGGACGCGACAGCCTGCGCGCGCAATCGCGCGCCGTGGATCGTGGTGGCGTCGTGCATCCTTACGCAAGGCGCGCCGTGTTCGCGGCGATGGTGCTGCTGGTGCTGTCGCTGTGCTACAAGATCGCCGCGCTCGGCGTGGTCGTGATGCTGGCGCTCGGCATCACGATCTGGACGTGCCGCAAGACCTTTCGCCACTTCGACGGCGTGTTCGTGCTGGCGCTGGCCTATATCGCCGATGCGACGGTGACGAGTTTCATGGTGTCGTATCCCGCCGGCGTGGCGCGGACGGTGCAGTTCTGCATCATCGCGGTCGCGCTGATCGGCCTGTACGCTTATGCGCAATCGGCGAAGCGCGCCGACGCGGAATTCCTGCTCAAAGGCATGGGGTTGCTGTGCGCGCTCATCACCGCGCATCTGGTGGTGTGGCACGTGCTGCACCACCATTTCGTCACCTGGAAATATCTGTCCGACACCAAGCTGATCCTGTCGCTGGCGCTGATGCCGCTGTTCGGGCTGGAGGACTGGATCAAAAGCAAGGGGCGCTATCTGTTCCCGGCGCTGTTGCTGGTCGCCTTCGCGATCGTGCTGCTGAGCGGCGAGCGCAAGGCGCTGATCCTGTTCTGCGCTTTGTTCGTGCTGTGCCGCTTTTCGCTGAGCGCGAAACTCGGCCTCGCCGGGATGATCGGCGCGGTCGCGGGGATCGCGCTGCTGCTCGACGACGGCTATATCCACCGCGAGCTGACCAGCGCCGCGCGCGATTATTCGCACACGCCGACGCGCTACTTCCTCACCGTGCAGAGCATCTACGATCAAAGCGACATGGTCCGCGAGTTCGTCAATCGCAACGCCTGGACCCTGTTCACGCATCATCCCGCGTTCGGGGTGGGTGCGACCGGCTATTGGGCATGGGCGGCGGCGACCTACGGCCCGACCGGCTTCGCGATGAACGTCCACGGTGAAGTCCACCGCATTCCCGCCGAGGGCGGTGTGTTCGGCATCGCCATCGTCGCGTGGTTCTTCGGCCTCGCGCTGTGGCGGGCGCTGCGCCATCTGGTGAGCCGCGGCGGGTTCGCGGCGGGTTCGCTCGACCGGATGCCGCTCTACGGCATCATCCTGCTGCTGAGCTATTGCTATGCCGAGGCGGTCGATACGGCGATGCTGCTGCTGATCGGCGGGGTCGGGGTGATCGTCGGCACGCTGCCGGGGGCGGGGCGCAGCTTGCGCGCGCGTGGCGAGCGGTTCGCCCGATCCGGTTCCGCCGCGCGGGCGCAGGTTCCGTCGGGCAGCTTGCGCAGCCGGGCGTGACGCCATCTATCGCGCGGCGAAGATCCACGCGCCGATCCGGCTTCGCATCATCCATCGCGCGACGAGGAACGAGAGCAGAAGTGTCGCGGCATAAGTGATCGCGAGCAGCGCCACCGCCGCCGTCAGCGTATGATTCTGCCCGGCGAGGCGAACCAGCGCATAGCCGATGATGCCGTGGATCAGATAGATCTGGAGCGAATGCCGGCCAAGCGCATCGAGCCATTGCGATCGGATGTGCGCGCCGCCGCGTAGGAACACGATCGACGCTGCGACCATGCCGATGTCGGTGACGATCAGCCCGAGGGGTTGCCCGGCATCGTATAGCTTGAAATCCGACAGGTTGATCCAGAATTTGTCGACGAAGCACAGGCCGGTCATCGCCGCGAACACCGCGCCGGCTGCCCAAAGCGGGATGGCGTTGCTCCACCCCGTCTTGGCCAAAGCGGCGGCGATCAGGCAGGGGAACAGCATATAGCCGACGATCGGCACGCCCCACGGCAGCATCGCCGCGGTGCTCGCATCGAGATAGCCGATCGTCGCATGCACGGCGACGGCGGCGATCAGCGCCACGACGAACCACGGGAGGCGCGCGCGTTCAAGCAGCGGCCGGAGCGTCGCCAGGATGATGAACACCGGCAGGAACCAGAACATCTCGAACCCGGTCGCGCGATCGAGCGCGGCGCTGTTCGCGAAGGTCAGCGCGGACCCGTAGCGAGTAAGGGCATCGCCGACCGAGCGTGGCGCTTCGGCAACCCCCGACACCGCGAACAGCACGGCATAGGCGGTGACGAACACGCAGAACGGACGGTAATATGCCTTCAGCGGGTACAGCCAATCCACCCGGCGGCCGCGATCGACCGGGCGCAGGAACGGGATGATCAGAAACGCCTCGACGTGGACATTGTAGAGCAGTCGATAGGCGCCGTAGACATGCGATTCGAACAGCCGATTGTGGCCGAGCACGATCAGCGCGATCAGGACGCCGCGCCAGGCATGCGCGCTCGCAGCCGTCTTTGCGGATCGGGCGCGGATCGGCGGCGACGCCTCTTCGGGTGCCGTCGCGATGGGGGATATCGGGGCATGCCCAAGCTGCCGGTATGACACTATGGCCTTCCATCGTTGCGGCCATCGCGCGGCATATTACGGCGGGCCGTCGCGGCGCGACTTGTTTATGATCGACGGCGAACGATTTCGCCGATCAGACGGTCAATTCAGGGTACGAACAGACATGGCGTGCTTACTCGGCGCATCGTCTTCGATGAAGCGAGGTCTTCGCCATCAGCCGCGCGCGCGATCTTTTGCCGCCTGAGTATTTTCCTCGTGAAATCCTTATCAGGCGCTGGGCCGTTGGCGCGGGGATGTTGGTGGACAGGATATCACGGCGTCCGCAAAAGGAAATTCCCGGAGAGCGGAGATATCGCCTAATATGTCCGTTATGGAGATATCGGTCTTGTCGAGATACCTGATCCAGTTCGGACGTATTCAGGGCGATATCCTGCCTATCCGGTTTGATGATATGGCAACATGCAAGTATAGAAGCCGTGCTTGATAGTGCTGGTTACAGGGGATGTAATCTAAAAGCACTCGTCATTCGCTTGGCTTGCGGGCCTGTTTCGGAGGAGAGATTTCATGGGGATAGGTTTTGGGAAAAAACTCGCTGTTCTGGCAGGGGCTACGGCCATTTTCCTCGCCAGTCCCGCGATGGCGAACACCATCGCTCTGGGCACGCTGACGCCCAATATCGGCACCGGCACCGGCGGCTTCATCGGCAGCCCCGTCAACCCCGGCGATCACATCACCTTTGCGCTCGGAATCCCGTCGAATGTCGGTGGCAGCGGCAACGTCAGCCCACCGATCACGCTCGGGGCGATCACCTTCGCGTTGACCAGCCTGAGCGCCAAGTTCTACGCGGCCGGCGCGCCCAACGTGTTCCTCGGTGAACTGGTCGATGGCCAGACCAAGACCTTCACCAACCTGTTGGCGGGCAATTACTTCATCGACGTGACCGGCACGTCTGCGAATGGCCTGGGCGGAACCTACAGTCTGAGCCTGCTCTCGCACGCAGCGGCCGCACCGGGGCCGGCTGGCTTCCTGTTCGTCGGCGGCGCGGCGGCAATGATGGCATCGCGCCGTCGTCGCCAGAAAGCCAAGCTCGCGCTTGCCTGAATCTGGATCGGTGCGGCTGTTAAATGGCCGCACCGATTTCCGTCAGGCGGGGGCGCCGACCGCGCCAGCCCGGGGTGGGGCGGTGGATCATCTATGTGGGGTGTTGATGTTCGAGGATGGCATGGTGTGCCGGGTTGCCCGGCGCGTTCGCGTTACGATGAGAGGCGCTGCAATGCTGGGCGTTGCCGCGAGTCTCGCCGGTTGTGGTGCGTCCAAGAACCCCGAGCAGCTCATCGTCAAGGGCGACAAGTTCGAGGTCACGCTTCAGGAATATGATCAGCTCCTGCGGCAAATGCCGCCGGTGACCAAGGAGGCGGTCGCGCCGATGCGGCGGATGCTGCTCCAGCAACTCATCGACGAGAAATTGCTCGCCGAAGCGGCGGTGTCGGCGGGCATGGACGACGATCCCGACACGAGTCAGGCGATCGCGGCGGCGAAGCGGTCGATCCTCGCGCAAGCCTATCTCCGCAATCTGACCGGCAAGTTGCCGAAGGCCGATCCGCGCGCGGTCGAGACCTTTTACAAGGCGCATCCCGCTTTGTTCTCGAATCGGCGTCGGTTCATCGTCGAGGAATATGTCCTCAAGAGCGATATTCCGAACCTCCGCAGCTATACGGACGCGCTCGACCACGGCGACTTCAACACGCTCGCGGCGGTGATCTCGACCAAGATACCCTTTCTGCAGCCGGCGGTCGTGGCGCGGTTCACCGACGAACTTCCCGAGAATCGCGACGTTCTCGACAAACTGACGGTCGGATCGACGATCGTCTATCAGTCGCCGGGCCAGCTTCACCTCGGCCGAATTCAGTCGATCACGGTCGAGCCGCTTCCGCTGGAGGCAGCCACGGGCAAGATCGAGCAAAGCCTCACGGCCGAGCGGGTGGCGGACATCGCACAGGCCACGGTGAAGACGCTGCGCACATCGCGCAACGTCGAAATCCTCAACGCCAATCTCAAGGAAGCCGTCGCCGACACGTCGCCAAAGGCGCCACGGTCGTGAAGCGGGTCGCGTGCGCGCTCGCGCTGTTCGTATCGGTGGTTTCGCCCGGGGTACAGGCGCAGACCGCCATGCCCGGACCGATCCCCGCCGTGAGCCGCACCGACGCCGCCGCCTATCTGGTCGGCGCGGGCGATGTGCTGGCGGTGACGGTGTACCGCGCGCCCGATTACAACAGCGTCGTCGAAGTCGCCGAGGATGGCACGATCGTGTTGAACGCGGTCGGCCGGGTGCAGGCATCGGGGATGACGCCCGCGCAGGTCGGCAACGAGATCATGCGACGGCTGCAATCGGGCGGGATCTTCCGCGATCCGGTGGTCAACGTGATGGTGCAGACCTATCGCAGCCGCACGGTCTCCGTGCTGGGCGCGGTCGGCAAGCCGGGCGAATATCCGCTCGATCGCGGCGGGCTGACAATAACCGAGATTCTTGCGCGGGCCGGGGCGACGCTCGGAGTCGGCGGTGGCACGGTGCGGGTGGTGCGGCGCGACGGCACGCAGCAGGATCTGCCCGCCGATCAGTTGCTCGCGGGCGCTGCGAACCAGATGCTGCAACCGCACGACACATTGATCGTCACCGAAAGCGCGACCTTCTACATTTCGGGCGAGGTGCAGCGGCCGGGCAATTTCCCGCTGGAGCCGGGTCTGACGATGGAACGCGCGATCGCGCTGGCCGGCGGCATCACCCAGCGCGGCGCGCGCAGCCGGCTCAAGGTGACGCGCCACGAAGGCGCCGCCGATGCGATCATTCGTGCCAAGCTGCAAGACCCGGTGAAGCCGCGCGACCTGATCCTGGTCGGCGCGCGACTGTTCTAGGCGAGAGGCGAGAGTGTGACTCCCAGACATATCGGCAGAGTATTGTTCGAAAAGTGGCGGATCGTCGCCGTGTGCGTAATAGCGTCGCTCGCGCTGGCTGTGCTCAATCTGGTGATGACGCGGCCGATCTACAAATCGACCGCCACGGTGGTGGCGGGGGTGCGCGCGCCGGAGACGATCGGGCCGCAATCGGTCGCCGAGCAGCTTTCGGCCGATTATCTGCTGACACAGGAGGATATCCTCAAGAGCGACCGCGTCGCGCGCCAGGTCGTCACCGATACCGGGCTGGCGAGCGTGCCCGATGCGGCGCGCAAGTTCGGCTGGAAGCCCAAGGACGGCGCGTTGCCCGATTTCCTCGCGCGCCAGCTTCGCGCGTCGCTGGTGATCGATTCGAGCGCGGTCAATTCGCGCGTGATGGAGATCAGCTTCCTCAGCGGCGATCCGCGTTTTGCCGCGACGATGGCCAATGCGTTCGCGGCGGCGTTCATCGACGTCAACATCCAGCTCCAGGCCGATCCGGCACGGCGCACGGTGGTATCCTATACCAGACAGCTCGATGACATGAGCGGTACGCTGCATGAGATGCAGGCGCGGCTCATCGCCAAGGAACGCGCGCTCAATCTCGTCGCCGGCAAGGGCGAGGCCGATCCCGACAGCGCCCGGCTCAACGCGCTATCGACTCAGCTCGCCACCGCGCAGGCGCAGAGCGTCGCGGCGTCGTCGCATGTCGCCGGCGCTGCGCTTCCCGATACGATGGCGAGCGGGGTGGTGATGGGCCTGCAAACCGAGATCGCGCGGCTGGAAGCGCAGCGCAGCCAGCTCAGCGCGACCGCCGGCCCCAACAATCCCGATTATCGCCAGCTCGTCGCGCAGATCGGCGCGATGCGCGGCCAGCTCGCCGGGCAGGAGGCATTGATCCGCCGGTCGGCAGCGGCGAGTGCGGCGCAGGCGCGGACGGTGCAGGCCGGGCTGAGCGGCGCGGTCGCCGCGCAGCGCGACCGTGTCACCAAGGTTCGCGCGGCGCAGAGCGAAGTGTCGATCTTGCAACAGGACATCGCCAATCAACAGGCATCCTACGACCAGATCGCGCAGCGCCGCGCGCAATTGCAGGTGCTCGATACCACCGCGCAGACCAACATCTCGATCCTCTCCCCGGCGATGCCGAGCGAGAAGCCGGTGCTGCCGCGGCGGTTCGTGACGATGGTGTTCGGCCTCGTGTTCGGCGTGGCGGCGGGCACGATGCTGGTGATCGGCATCGCCTTCTTCGACCGGCGTATCCGCTTCAGCGGCGAGATGGAGACGTGGCTCGGCATCCCCGATCTCGGCAGCATCCGCATCAACCCGCCGCAGCCGCTGCGCCTGCCGAGAATGGTGGCTGGCCTGTTGCCGAACATGAGGGTCGAGGAATGAAGTACAACAGCCGCGAGTGGGACGAGCTGTCGGTGCGGATCGCCGACCTGCTCGTCGCCGAGGCACGGGTCGACGACGATCGGCCGGAGGAGGCGGCGAGATTGTCGCAGGATCGAACCTTCCTGTTCCGCCGCGCTGCCGCAATGCTCGGCGATGCCTCGACCGGGGCTTCGGCTGGGCAGGGCGCTTGGCCACCCACGACCGGGCTTCCCGCCGCGAGCGTCGCCGACGATCTGTTCGTGCTGAAAAGCCCGCATTCGCCACGCGTCGCCGACCTGCGGCGTGTCGCGCAGACGCTGGCGATGCGCTGGTTCCTCGCCGAACCCAAGCACAAGGCGCTGTCGGTGATCAGCGCGGACCGGCGCGAAGGCCGCACGGCCGTCGCCAGCAATCTCGCCTGCATCTTCGCGCAATCGGGCGTCCGCACGTTGCTGATCGACGCCGATCTGCGCAATCCCGCGATCCACACCAAGTTCGGCTTGGCAGACGCGGCGACAGGCGGCCCAATCCATCGTTCAGTGCGCGGCGTCGAAAACCTCTCGGTGATCCCGGCGGCGACGCTGACCGAATTGCGCTACGACCGCTTCATGCAGTCCGCGCTGCAATCGCTGATCGAGACGATGCGCGACGAATTCGAGGTGATCTTCGTCGATACGCCGGCGGCGGCGACCTCGAACGAGTATCAGATCGCCGCGCTCGCGACGACGGGTGCGCTGTGCGTGACTCGCGCCGGCGTGACGCGCGCGCGCCGCTCGTCGAGGATGCTCGATTTGTGCGAGGACGCCGGCATCGCGATCGTGGGCGGCGTGATGGTGCGGTCATGATTCAGGGGGGCACCGCCACGCTGGACCCGGTCTACGCACCGAGGGACGCAGTGCCGCCCGCCGTGCGCGGGCAAAGCAGCGTCGCGTTCGGGCTGATCCTGTTCGGTCTGCTTGCGCTCTATGTGCCGGTGCTGACCGAATATGGCGCGTTGCTGCTGTGGAGCGAGGACGACAATCATAGCGGGTTGCTGCTCGCGCTGGTGCTGTTCGGCTATTGGCGCGATCGGCACGCTTTCGCCTGGTCGGCGACCCGGCGCGAACAGATCGCGGGCGCGGTGGCGATCGTCGCCGCTCTGATCCTGTATTTCGTCGGGCGCGTCACCGATTCGGTGCAGCTTCAGGGCGTGTCGCTGCCGATCGTGATGACCAGCCTCGCGCTCGCGACCGGCGGGACCGCGCTCGCGCGACGCTGGCTGTTGCTCGCCGGGTTGCTGATCTTCATCGTGCCGTGGTTCGGGCCGATCGCCGATGCTTTGCTGGTGCCGCTTCGGCTGGCGCTGACGCATTCGGCCGCGCGGCTCGCCGCGCTGCTGGGGTTCCCGGTGACCACCTCGGGCGTGTTCATCTATGTCGGCTTCGTCCAGCTCAACGTCGCCGGCGCCTGCGTGGGGCTGCGCGCGATGGTGTCTATGACCGCGATCGGCTTCCTGTTCCTGCACTTCTTCCCAGCCCGCTCGCTCGGCGCCGGAATAGTGTTCGTGGCGCTGATGCCGGTGATCGCGCTGGCGGCGAATTTCGTGCGGGTGTTCGCGCTGATTCTCACCGCCGCGCTGTTCGGCGTGTCGGGCGAGGCGATCGTCCATGATGTCGCCGCGTATGTCGAGGTCGGCGTGGTGCTGACCGCGTTCATGCTGCTCGGCCGCGCGCTCGGGCCGGTGGAGGCGCAGGCATGATCCGCCGCCGTGACGTGCTCGGCGCGGGGGCGTTCGCCGGTCTTGCCGGCGCCACGTCGGCTGGCGCGATCGGCTTTCGGCGGGCGCAACGCACGGTGCCGCCGGGGGGTGACGTTGCGCTTACGCACTTGCCGCCGCACCTCGGTGCTTGGCAGTTGCAGGCGTCCCGCGCGGACATGGTCGATCCGATCGAGATCGACGTCGCCTTCGCGGCGGCGCTCGACATGTACGACCGCGTCGTCGAACGCGATTATGTCGCGCCCGCGCTGCCGCGCATCATGCTCAGCATCGTCTACAAACGCGAGCTTCGGCAAGAGGACCGGTTTCACTGGCCTGAATTTTGCTACGCAACCCAGGGTTTCAAGATCCGCCGGTTGGCGCCACTCGCGCTGGACAATGGGCCGGTCGTGACTCGCTTCATCGGCGACCGTGCCGGGCGCAACGAGCTGGTCGGCTATTTCATGCGGATCGGCGATGCGCTGCCGGCTGGGTCGATGGCGGTGCGCGCGGCACTGTTCCGCCAGAGCCTCGCGCTGCGCCTGCCCGACGGGGTGATGGTGCGCGCCTCGTTCCTGACCGACGAACTCGAGAGCGATGACCCGGCTTTGGCGAACGCGGTCCTCGCGCGCTTCTTCGCGACGTTGCTCGCCGATGCGGAGCCGCCGCTGCTGAAAATGCTGGTCGGTGACGCGCCACGATCGGCATGATCGCTTTGGGCGGCGGTACGCCGGGAAGCGCGACCCCATCGAGATTTCACGTCGTCTCAAGTTGATTTCAAATCAATCCGAAACGGACGTGTTGTATGCGTAAATACCTGCCAAAGTATTGACGGATAAATACCCCAGCCATAAAGTTCCCGTCATGATCGATGCGAAGTCGATCGCAAGATTTCGAAAAAATGAATAGATCGTGCCGATCTCCATAAAGGGGATTGCGGGCGGTGGTGCGCGAGATTTGGGGAAATCCGTCATGATGCAGCGAGCGCTGGAAACTGTGGCAAGGTCGGTTCGCTTCGAACAGCCGCTCGTCATCGCGCATGTCCAGACACGGATGAACCGATCGGGTGGCGCGGAGGAGAATACCTGGGCGTCGTGCGTCCATCAGGCGCAATCCGGGCATGTCGTGCATCTGTTCTGCGGGCGATCCTCGGATGTCGAGGAATATGCCGGACGTGGTACACAGGTTCGCGTGCATCTCGTCGACGAGATGGTTCGCGAGGTGTCGGCGCAAAGCGACATCGCGGCGTACCGGCGTCTGTCGGTCTTGTTCGGCGAAATCCAGGCCGATGTCGTGCATACCCACACCAGCAAGGCGGGCATCGTCGGGCGGCTTGCAGCGAGCAACGCCAAGGTGCCGGCGATCGTTCACGGCGTTCACATCCTGCCGTTCAGCAATGTCGGCTTGGCCGAAAAGGCGGTCTACCTCGCGGCGGAACATATCGCCGCGCCGATGACCGATCATTTCATCCATGTCAGCCACGGCACGCGCGACGCCTATGCGCTCGCGCGGCTCGGCGGCAACCGGCTGCACTCGGTGGTGCGATCGGGAATGGACATCGACCGGTATCAGAATGCCGCATGGCCGGAGGACTGGCGTGCCTTGATCGGCGCCGAACCGAACGCGGCCAAGCCGCGCACGATCCTGATGATGGCGGTGCTGGAAGCGCGCAAGCGGCAGGCGGAGTTCATCACCGGTTTTGCTGAGGTGACGCGGCGGGGCGAGGACATCCGGCTGCTGATCGCCGGCGACGGACCCGAGCGCGACAGCCTCGCCGCTTTGATCGAGGCGCTTGATGTCGGTGATCGGGTGAAATTGCTCGGGCATCGCTCGGACCCCGAGCGGCTCGTCGCGCTCGCGGACGTTTGCGCGCTCGCCTCGCTTCGCGAAGGGCTACCGCGGACGATCGTGCAGAGTCTGGCCGGCGGCAAGCCCGCTGTGGTCAGTCCGCTGCGGGGTATCGAGGAGATCATCGAGAGCAATGTCAACGGCATCGTGGTGCGGCGTAACGATGCCGTATCGGTCGCGCGCGAGGCGGTCTGGCTGCTGCGCGACGACGTGCGGCTCGCGCGGATGACTCACGCGGCGTCGTGCGCTGCGGTCGATGGCTGGAAGTTCGCGTCGATGTTCGCGCAACTCGACCAAGCTTATCGCGAGACACTGGCATTGCCGCGTGTCGCGGCGCGTCTGGCCGCGCGCAACGCGGCACGCGGAGAGCAAGTGGTCTACCGCTGGGCGTGAGGCGGCATAGCGACGTCGAGGTTCGGGAGAGGATGCCGATTGGCAAAAGCCACGGTGACAGGGGTTCGATTGATGAAGGCATTGGACATTCGCGGGGTTACCGACCGTGTCAGATCGTCGCTGGTCGCGCTGCTGCTCGCGCCGGTTCTCGTTCTGTGGCCGTGTGTCGCTTCCGCCGACAACGGCTGGAGCGAGGCGTTGCGCGGTAGCGGCTTCGCATTCGGCACATCCAAACTGGTCTTCGAAGACAGGTTCGGCACCGCGCATACTCTGAAGGGGCCGATCCTGTGGGCGAAGCAACATGCCGACGTCGGGCTGGAAAAGTTCGATCCGGCCGGCGGCGCCGCTTATGCTACCGTCGGCGGAGTGCTGAGACTGCGCGCATACCAGACCGCAGACGGGATCCACAGCGGCAATGTTCAATCGACCAACGCCGATCAAGCCTATCAGGGCGCGCAGATCGTTCCGGGCACCAACGGCTTCACCTGCATCGGCTGCTATTTCGAGGTGCGCGCGCAATTCCCGAACGCGCGCGGCACATGGGGCGCTTTCTGGCTGCTGACGCCGGATGACCCGCGCCAGCGCGGCCATCTCGAAGTCGATGCGATCGAATATTTCGGCGCGGGTGACAAGCGCGGCCATCATCACTCGGTTCACCGCTGGGGTCCGCAGGAGCCGGGCGGCCATATCAAGCGATCCGATTACACCGGCATGGACGCGATCGCCGATTTCGGCTGGCATATCTATGGCGTCGATCTGCGCGGGATTGCGAAGCTCGACGGAAAGCCCGCGTTGGTCGTGTACATGGACCGCAAGGAAGTCGCGCGGATCGCGGCGGACGCCGACTATTTCACGCGGCCGTTTTATTTCAACATGACGCTGTCGATCAATCCTCAGGATAGCGTCAGGACATTGCCGCAGACGGTCTCCTTCGACGACCTGCGGGTCTACAAATAACGATGTGTCCTGATTTCGTCTGAGGGGGCGGCGATGCGCACGATATACGACGGCAGCAAGGGCGACGCGCTGCGTGCGGTTCTGGGCGCGATCGGCCGGCATGATGGCTGATCGATCCTTGATCCTCGCGGTGGCGACCTATTTCCCCGACAGTTACGGTGGTGCGGAGCGGCAGGCACGCATTCTGGCCGAGGCGCTGGGGCGCAAGGGCGTGACGGTTACGTTGCTCGCGCCGACGGTGTCGCGCGACGTGCCGCTGGAGGAGCGGACCGGCTTCGGGCGGATCATACGCAAACGCGTGCGTGCTTGGCCCAATCTCGGCGGGCGCAACATCCTGTCGTTTCTGGCGTGGAGCCTGTGGGTGCCGTGGCGGCTGCGCGGTCGAGCGTGGCGCGGCGTTCCGGTCTATGTGTTCCACGCGCGGCTGCATGCGCTGGGTCCGGCGCTGATGGCGTGGTGCAACGCTGCGCCGCTGCTGGTCAAGCTCGGCGGTGGCGGCGAGGCGTCCGAGTTCGCGGCATTGCGCAGCAAGAAGTTTCTGTACGGGCGGCTGGTCGAGGGGTTGCTGCGGTGGCGAGTCGATGTGTTCGTCGCGAACAGCGCGCAGATCGCCACCGAATTGCGAAAACTGCGTGTCGCGCCGGCGCGGATCGCGGAGTTTCCCAACGGCGTCGCCTTGCCGCCGCTCGACGACCTGCACCGGGCGCTCGCCAAGCGCGACGGGCGGGGGTTCATCTATGCCGCGCGGCTTCACCCCGACAAGAATGTCGATGTGCTGCATGAAGCGGCGACGGCGCTGGCGGCGGCGGGCGTGATGCTGCGCTTGCGGCTTGTCGGTGACGGCCCGGAGAAAGACCGGCTCGCGCCGCTGGCGTCGGCCGGATCGCCGGTGACGTTCGCGGGCTTCGTCGTCGACGTCTATCCCGAGTTGCAGGTAAGCGACTTCTTCGTGTGCGCGTCGCAGCGCGAGGGGCAGTCGAACGCGCTGCTCGAGGCGATGTCGGCGGGTGTCATCCCGATCGTGTTCCGGGCGAGTGGCGTCGCGGAAGTGGTCTCGCACGGGTGGAACGGCTTCATCGTCGAAGCGGCGACGCCCGACGCCTTCGCGGAGGCGATGCGACGGGCGCTCGCGCTCAGCCCGGCGACGCGGCGTGAGATGTCGCTCGCCGCGCGCGGCTTCGCGCAGGACAATATTGGGATCGACGCGATTGCCGAACGCACGCTGGCGGCGATCGCCAGCGTGCGACCTGACTCGCGGGCGCGGGTGGCGAGGCCGGTGCGCGGCACGCTGATCGGGGAAGGCGGGGCATGAGGTTTCACGCGCTCGATTCCTGGCGCGGGGTGGCGGCGCTGCTCGTGTTGTTCTTCCATCTGTCGGCGGATGGCGCGTTTTATGCGTTTCCGCCGGTGCGGCATGGCGGGTTGTCGGTGCCGTTCTTCTTCGTGCTGTCGGGGTTCGTCATCACCCATGCCTATGGCGCGCGGCTGGCGGGGGGCGGTGAGGCGCGCCGGTTCGTGGTGCGGCGGATCGGGCGGCTGTATCCGCTGCATATCGTAACGCTCGGCGCACTGGTGGCGCTCGAATTGGTCAAATGGGCGCTGGTGAAGATCGGCGTGCCAAGCGGCCAGCCGCCGTTCGTGGGCGCGAACGGCATCGGTTCGCTGATCGCCAACGTGTTCCTGCTGCAAGCGATCATCCCGTTGCCCGACTATAGCTGGAACGGCCCGAGCTGGTCGATCAGTGTCGAGTTCTACACCTGCCTGCTGTTCGGCGCGGTCGCGGTGGCGTGTCGCGGTCGGACGATCGTGCCGGCGGTGCTGCTGGTGGTGGCGGCGGGCGCTGCGCTGGTCATGCTGGAGCTGTACCACCCGGACTGGCACGAAACGCAGTTCAAGGGGCTGGCGAGCTGCATCTGCGGCTTCTTCGCCGGGCATATCGTGTACCGGATCTTCCACAGCCTGCGCGGCAGGCAGCTTCCGTATGCGACATTGTTCGAGGTGGCGGCGGTCTTCCTGATCGCGGGGCTGTACTGGTTCGCGCCGCTCGATGGTTTCTCGTCGATCCTCGTCTTCGCGCTGGTGGTGCTGGTGTTCGCGTTCGATGGCGGCGCGGTGTCGCGGGTGCTGGCGGGGCAGCCGTGGGCGCTGCTCGGCAAGGTCTCCTATTCGCTGTATCTGCTGCATTTCGTGCTGCTGTCGGTGCTCGGCGGCGTCGTGCGCGCGGCGCAGAGCGTGCTGCATGTGCCGCTGTATCGTGATGTCGGTGGCGTTCCGCTGATGGATTTCGGGCCGCCGGGGACGATGGACGTGCTGGCTCTGGCCTATGCGGGGTCGGTGATCGGGCTGGCGGTGCTGAGCTATCGCTGGATCGAGCTGCCGGGGCAGCGGCTGTTCGAGCGGTTCGCCCGGCCCAATCCGATTTCGCCGGCGCGCCCGGTCGAAGCGCCGGTCGCCTGAGCGATGGCACTGTCCCCGCCCGACGCCCGGCCGACGCCGGAACCCGCCGCGACGCCCGGCGTGGCGGTCATCATGACGTGCTATAACGAAGGGCCGTATATCGGCGCGGCGGTGCGCAGCGTGCTCGACCAGAGCCGTGCCGAGTGGATCGAGGCGATCGTGATCGCCGACGACGGATCGGATGCCGAAACGCTGGCGGTGCTGCGTGACATAGAGACGTGGGATGCGCGTATCCGCGTGCTGTACGGGCCGGGCGGGGTCGGGCTACCGGGGCAGCGGCGCAAATTGATCGCCGAGACCGATGCGCCGGTGCTGGCGATCCTCGACGGCGACGATCTGTGGACCCCGGACAAGCTCGAGCGGCAAGTGCCGGTGTTGGCCGGCGATGCCGCGATCGGACTGGTCTATGCCGATTTCTGCGTCTTCCCCAACCACAATCTCGCCGCCGCGCGCCGCGCCGGTGTGCTCGACATTACCGGCGACGCGCGGCTGTCGCATCGCTATTTCCTGAACGATCCGCCGATCATCCCCTCGACAACCTTGCTGCGCCGCACCGCGTATGACGCCGCGGGCGGGTTCGACGCGGCGGTGCGCGTGTTCGAGGATACCGATTTCTACCTCCGGCTCGCGCGCGTCACGCGGTTCGCACTGGTCGATGCGCCGCTCCTCTACAAACGGCAGCGCGGCAGCAGCATCACCGGCGGGCGCGCCGACCTGATGGCGCATCACGCGTTCGTCGCCTTGAAGGCGGCGGCGGACGAGCCGGCGTTGCTGCCGTTGGTGCCGCGCCGGCTGGCCGAGCGGGCGCGCAAGCTCGGCAACCAGCGCTTTCTGCTGGGCGACCGCGCCGGGGCGGTGCGGCTGTTGCGGCTGGCGGTGCGGCTCGATCCGCTCAACCGCCGCGCGTGGCAATCCTTGCTCGCCGCGACCTTGTTTCCCGCGCTGGCGTTGCGGTTGCTCGGCAGCGGCGGGCGCGCACGGCAAGCGGCGCTGGGGGCGGTGTGATGTTGCAGCGCTCGGGGCGAACCGTCGTCATCATCACCTGCGAATATGCACCGTTCGCGGGTGGGATCGGCACCTACTCGGTCGAACTGGCGCGCGCGCTTGCCGACGCCGGGTGCCGTGTCGTCGTCGTCGCGCCGGCCTATGCCGGCGGCGCGACCGCGCTGCCCGAGGCGGTCGAACATCATCTCGTCCTGCGCCATCACGGCATCCCGCCGCGCGCGGTGCCGGCGTTGCTCGCGATCCTGCGGCGCTTGCCGGCCGGGGCGATCGTGCTTGCCGCCGATATTCGCAGCCTGGTGCTGGTGCGGATGCTGCAACCGCTTCACCGCCGCCGCTACCGCGTGATGGTCCACGGCAGCGAAGCGAGCAAATTTCGCAAGGGCGGCGTGATGTTCGCGGTCGCGCGCAACGCCTATCTTGGCGCCGAACTGGTCGCGTATAACTCGCGCGCGACACGCGACATCTTCCGCGCGCAACTCGGCCAGCCGAGGCGCGAGGCGATCACCTATCTCGGCGTCGGGCGCGACTGGTTCGATCCACCAGCGAGCGCCGCGTTCGACGATGCGGCTCTGGCCGCGCTGCCGCAGCGCGTTCCGCTGTTTTGCAGCGTCGGGCGGCTTGAACCGCGCAAGGGGCATGTCGAGACGCTCGCCGCGCTCGCGCTGGCGCGCGATCGTCACGGCATGGTCGATCCCGTCTATGTCGTGATCGGTCGCGCCGAGGACGACGGCTATGCGCGCGCGATCCGCGATGCGGCGCGCGATGTCGGCGTGCGGATCGTGATGCCGGGGCGGCTCTCGACCGACGACATCAAGCGAGTCTATCGCCGCGCGGCGGCGCACTTGCTGTTCGCGCGCGCGCTGCCGGGCAAGATCGAGGGGTTCGGGCTCGTCCTGCTCGAAGCGGCGGCGCAAGGCTGCCCCTCGATCGCCGCCGCGACCGGCGGCATTCCCGAAGTGCTCGGCGATACCGGATCGCTCGTCGCGGACGGCGATATCGAGAGTTTCGCCGCGAAGATCGCGATCTACGCGGGCGACGCGGCGTTGCGCGCCGATCGTGGCACGGCGGCGCGCGGTCGGGCGCGCGGCTTCACCTGGGCGCAGTGCGCGCAGGACAGCTTTCCGGAATTGCTCGGCGGGGTTTCCGCGTGAGGGGGAGAGACGGATTGCCGATGCAAGCGAATGGCGTGATGCCGCGTGCCGGGAGCGCCCTGCTCGCCGGCCTCGCGCTGGCCGCGCTGCCAGCGGTCGCGCAGGCGCAAAGCCACGATCTCGCGGCGACGGCGTCGATCCGGTATGACGACAATCTTTATCGCGTTCCCTCCGGCTTGCGGAAATCGCTGCCCAACAGTGGTGAGGAAGTCGTCACGTATCTCGTCGTGCGTGGCGGGGTGGCGACGCGGATCGGTGTGGTCGCGGTCAACCTCAAGGCGACGGCGGGGCAGCGCATCCACGCCTACAACCCGCGCTTCAACGCGCTGAATTACGCCGGCAGCGCAGCGGCGACGTACAAGACCGGGCAGGGCGAGGTCGATGCGACGGCATCCTATCTGCGCGAGCCGGTGCTGTTCGACGATGCGTTCATCACGCACAAGACGCTGCGCTCGACCGCCGATGTGAATATCGTCGCCTCGCGCAATCTGTTCGGCAATTTCCGTGCGGTCGGGCGGGGCGGCTATCAGCGCTCGACGATCGGCAGCCGCGAGCTTGAGGCGAACGGTACGAGCATCGTCCGCCTCTCGGGCGGGTTCGGCTATTTCTCACCGACCGGCAACAGCGTCACGCTCGAATATTCGGAGCAACGCGCGCGTGGCATCGCCACCACGCTGGTCCAGACCGGGACCGGGGTTGCGCCGTATCGCAGCGATTTCCGCGAACATTCGCTCGTCTCGTACATCGATTATCAGGTTACCGGCATCACCAGCCTGCGCGGCAGCTTCGGCTATACCTGGCATGACGACCGCTCGGTGCTCGACAAGGATGGGCGGGGTATCCAGGCGGATATCGCCCTGATGTGGTCGCCGCTGCCGGGCCTCGTCATCACGCCGAGCTTCCGCCGGGGCTTCTCGACCGAGAGCCGGGTGTTCTCCAACGGCGTGCAAGTGACGAGCTATGGCATCAGCGCGAGCGAGACCCTGTTCGGCCGTGTCAATTTCAACCTCGGTTTGAGCCGTGGGAGCCGGCGGTTCCGCTACGACGTGCAGGCGCCGACGCCGCTCGCGCTCGACCGCAACGAGGTGACGACGCGCGCCAGCGCGGGGCTATCGTATGTCACCGGCTCCAAATTCGCGCTGAGCCTCACGTATGAACATGCGCAGCGCGAGTCGACCAAAGTCGCTTTTCCCTATGTCGCGGATGCGGTGATGTTTTCCGTCACCCGCGCGTTCGGTTCGTGATGCCAACCGCACCGCGCCAAATCCGTAACCTTTTGTCCATATCGCACACTCAACCCGGGGGAATTTCATGAAGGTTACGATGATCGGTTCAGGCTATGTCGGCCTGGTATCCGGGGCGTGTTTCGCCGATTTCGGGCATGACGTGGTGTGCGTCGACAAGGACGCGACGAAGATCGATGCGCTCAAGGCGGGGCGAATCCCGATCTTCGAGCCGGGGCTCGACCAGCTCGTCGCGAGCAACGTCGCGGCCGGGCGGCTGTCGTTCACCACCGACGTTACGGCGGGCGTGGCGGGAGCGGACGCGGTGTTCATCGCGGTGGGTACGCCCTCTCGGCGTGGGGATGGCCATGCCGATCTGTCCTACGTCTATGCCGCCGCCGCCGAGATATCGCAGGCGATCACCGGGTTCACCGTCATCGTCGACAAATCGACCGTGCCGGTCGGCACCGGCGACGAGGTCGAGCGGATCATGCGCGAGGCCAACCCGGGCGCCGAGTTCGCGGTAGTCTCCAACCCCGAATTCCTGCGCGAAGGCGCCGCGATCGACGATTTCAAACGGCCGGACCGGATCGTCATCGGCGGTGATGACCCGCGCGCACTGGAAGTGATGCGGCAGGTGTATCGCCCGCTCTACCTCAACCGCTCGCCGATCGTGGAGATGAGCCGGCGCGGTGCGGAACTGACCAAATATGCCGCCAACGCCTTTCTCGCGGTGAAGATCACCTTC
>Ga0247742_10000700_pt1 | contig 25816 bp, 26 predicted proteins | sample UWRJL208509C2_FD_180944 | JGI IMG/M metagenome (GOLD analysis project Ga0247742, IMG submission 180944) | Plant litter microbial communities from Arlington Agricultural Research Station in Wisconsin, United States - UWRJ-L208-509C-2 | ecosystem: Environmental > Terrestrial > Plant litter >... | reverse complement strand
ATCACGCTGCGCGTCGGCAACGTCACCACCCGGAATCATCAATACGTCGAACGGCGGGGCGTTCGCAAAGCTCGCGTCCGGTGTGACCTTCAGTCCCATTGCCGTGGTGACCGGTTTGCCATCCGGTGACACGGTCACCACGCCGAAACCGGCATTGCCGAAGACTTCGTAAGGTCCTGCGAAGTCGATGATCTGCACGCCATCGAACATCACGATGCCTACGCGAACCGGCGGGTCCGACATCGGCTCGTGGGCAGCGAACGCGGGCAGGGCAGACAACATGGCAACAAGCACCAGCAGATAGCGACGCATGGGTGATTCCTTTCCCTTGGTGGTGCCGCACCTTAACGCAATCGTCGCCACCGAATGCGACACCAACCCGCAGATCATGCGAGGTGCCGGATGCATAGGACGGATTATCCGCGAAAGCCATGGGATTGGTGCGCGCCGGGCAACATCGTGAGGCCCCTCCGATGCCTACCGGGGCCTCCTGCAGAAACCTAGGATGGAACTCCATCCATTCCCACGCCGTGGTCAGCAGGAGAGCAAGATGAACGCAGTACACAGCCTTCCACATACCGTCGAAGCCGCATCCACCGACCTGGTTCCGTCGCGTTACGCCGTACGGATCGGCGACATCGACGTCATGGTGATCAGCGATGGCGTCTTGCCCATCGGGTTCGAGACGATGTCGACCAATGTCGACGCCGCAGGGCGGGCGGCCTGGCTGGACAACAGGCTTCTGCCGGAGACGTTCGACTGGGCCGTGAACGTCGTAGTGATTCGTAGCGGCGAGCAGACGATCCTGGTCGACTCCGGCCTCGGTGGCGAGTTCGAGGGCTTCCCGCGCGCCGGACAGCTGGTCAAGCGACTGCAGGCAGCCGGCATCGCCCTCGATGCCCTGACCGACATCGTGCTCACCCATCTTCATATGGATCACGTGGGCGGCCTGCTCGGCGCAGGCGTGAAGGAAAAGCTGCGTCCGGACGTGCGCATCCATGTGGCGGCCGCTGAACTGGCTTTCTGGGAAGCGCCTGATTTCTCCCGCACGGTCATGCCGTCGCCGATCCCGGACGTGCTTCGGGCGACCGCCAAGCAGTTCCTCGCCGACTATCGCAGCCGGATCCAGCCGTTCGAGGACGAGTACCAGGTCGCCCCGGGCGTCCTGGCCCGCCGTACCGGTGGTCACACGCCCGGCCATTGCGTGGTTCGCGTCACCTCCGGCGGCGACGCGCTGACGTTCGCCGGCGACGCCCTGTTCCCGGTCGCTTTCGATCACCCGGACTGGCAGAACGGCTTCGAGCACGATCCCGAAGAAGCGGTGAACGTTCGCCTTCGACTGTTCCGCGATCTGGCGGCGAGCGGTGAGCTGCTGGTAGCGACCCACCTGTCGTTCCCGTCGGTGGGCCGCGTCGCTGTCGACGGTGATGCGTACCGTTGGGTTCCGGGTTACTGGGACTACTGAGTCCCTGCTGATCCAGGCTGAAGAGGGCGCGGCGTCATTGACCCTGCGCCCTCGTTGCGTTGGGCACCGCCATCCATTCGAAGACGTTGTTACCATGCAAGCTTGATGCAGGGGGCACCACGGATGTTGTGCAAGATCGCTTTCAGTCTCGGGCTCCTCATGCCGCTGGCTGGCATGGCCCAGGTTCGCGTTAACGACCTCGTCTTTCCGGCGGGAACGAAGCATGCTGACGACTATCATGTACCCGTCGTTTCGGGCGTCGCGCCTGAGGTAGCGGCCAAGATCAACCTGTACATCCAGTACAGCCTGCTCGATCTTGTCCCTGGTCACTATCGCCAACCCCTGATTTCCGATGACGAAGCATCCTCGGGTACCACCGCCTTGAGCTACACGGTCACTCGCGCCGATAGCCAAGTGCTGACGATCGACGTCTTCGGCGAGTACATGGGCGCTCATCCATCAACCGGACAAACATGGATGTCGTTCGACGTGCACGACGGCTACGTGATCGAGGTGGCGGACGTGCTTACGCCGACGGGGGTAGCCCAGGCCCAGTCCGAAACGAACAAGGCGCTGATCGGTCAGATAAAGAAGGCGGTCGCACATCCCGATCCGATTCGGCTGGCCCCGGGCTCGGAGGACGATTTGAAGACACAGCGGGATTTCTACGCCAAGTGTCGAAGCGACATCCCTACCAATAACTGGAACACGACATTCCGTATCGAGTCCACGCTCGTCGTATCGCGTGGCTGTGCATTCCCCCACATGGTCCAGGCGCTGGACGATGTCGGTGACGTCGAATGGAAGGCATCCTACGCCTCACTCGACCGCTACCTCACGACGTACGGTCGCTGTCTGTTGCTCGATCGCGGGGACGACTGTCGTCGCACGACGGTCACGCCGACGCGGGGCGTTTGGCACGGTTCCATTGGAAAGGCGGCGGCAATCACTTTTGTCGGCGCAGAAACGGGTCCGGTCTATTTCTACGACCGGATTGGTACGGCCATTCCCTTGGTCACTGTCAAAGCCGAATCAGCCCATTGGGTCTTGGCGCGTATGGATGGGGAGGGCAAGCCACAGGAGACCTTCGACCTGGCGCCGTCCGAAGGCGGCGGGTTCTCGGGCATCTGGAAGCAGCGAGGCAAGGCAGGCATAGCCGTGGTACTGCGCTAGCCCGAGGGTGTCCGGACGATGGGCGAGGCAAGATCGGAGGATCGCATGCTAGAAGTGCGCCCGCAGGGTCACCCCCACCATCCTCGGATCGCTGGGCTGACCCAGGATCAGACCGGAGTTTCCGGTCTGGATCGTGAGTGCGGTGATGTAGTTCCGGTCGAACAGGTTGCGCGCAAACACGTCGACCTCCCAATTGTCGTTGAAGCGGTAGCCGATACTGCCGTTGACGACCGCATAGCCGGCGATCTTCGTGTAAATGGAATTGGCTGTGTCGGAGTTGTATCCGCTGCGCGCGCTCGTATCGGCATGGACAAGGAACGCGTCGTTGCCGATCGGCAGTTCGTAATCGAAGCCGATCGATCCCGCCCATTTCGACAGGCCGGCCAAGGGCAGGCCGGTGAGTACATAGGCACCGGGAACATCGGGGTTGCCCCGCGGATTGGAGGTCTTGATCGCCAGGTTGGCCGGCGGATTCAGCGGCTGGCAACCGCCCGCGGCGTTCGGGTTCTGCCATTCGAGCGGGCATGGGCCTTTCGGGTAGTCCGTGTACTTGCCATCGGCGTAAGCAAAGGAAGCTCGCAAGGTGAAGCCCGTAAGGAGCAGGGCGGCAAAGTCGCCCTCGACGCCTTTCACCGTGACTTTGGGAATGTTCGCCGGGTAGGTGCGCAACGCCGCCGTTTCGGTACTGGAGGTGACGTTGGCCTGGTAGTTGCCGACTTCCGTGTGATACGCGGCGAGATCGAACGTGGCGCGGCCATCCCACCATGCTGACTTGATGCCTGCCTCCCAGGTCCTGTTGATCTCGTCCTTGATCACGGCGGTGGCCAGCGCGGGATTGTTGGCCGCATCCAGCGGCAGCCCGGACATGTTGAGCCCGCCGGATTTGTAACCGTAGGCGTAGCTCACGTAGCCCATCAGGGCATCGGTGAACTGATAGGCCACGTTGACCCGGCCCGACGGATTGCCACCGCTATCGGACGCGCTGTAACTCTGCGGGCGGAAAAGCGAAAGCTTGGCGTTGTCCTGCACGGAACCGGGTGTCGTCGGCAGGCCGCCGGAGACAGTCGTTGAATACGTGCCGTTCTTGTCTTCGTAGGTATAGCGCAGGCCCAGCGTAGCGGTCAGGCGATCGGTGAGCTTGTAATTCGCCTCGCCGAAAGCCGCGTAACTCTTCATCCGGTAGTGCGAGTCACCGAACTGGCCGTAACCGTCCGCGAGCGCGTCGGGCATGCCGGGGAAACTCGTCGTGCTGACCAACCAATACGTCGCGGCCGGGCCGTAAATGCTAATCGGCTTGCCGTTGATTTCCTGGGTGTAGAAGTAGAGGCCGCCCACGTAGCCGAAAGGACCGTCTCCGTTGGAGGCGACGCGGAATTCCTGGCTGTACTGGTCCTGTCGCGAAGGGATGCGCTGGACCGTCTGGATGGGAACGCCGATGTAGTCACGGTCGTTGGCGACATCCCATTTCCAGTAACGCCAGGCCGAGATCGAGGTCAGCGTCACGGCACCGACGTTCCAGTCGGCATTGAGCGAGACGCCGCCATCCTGGGTATCGATGTGCAGCGGTGCGTCGATGTCGGTCAAGCGATCGTAGACGTTACGGCTCGGCGGTACGTACGCCGCGAATCCATGCGCGGGAAGGTTGGCGGCAAGGCCATTGAACTGCCTGGTAGCGCCGCGCAGGCTGCTGCCGACGCGAAGGTAGTTCTGTGTGCAGCAATCCGAATCGAGGTTCGAGACATCGCCGATCAGCCGTACATTCAGGCTATCGTCCGGCTTGAACAACAGCTGGCCACGCAGGGCGTAATTGTTGATCTCGTTCTCGTCCTTGCCGGTGGTGACGTTGTGCAGGGATCCGTCCTTCTCGGTGAACTGCGCCGAGAAGCGGCCCGCGACGGTCTGCGTCAGCGGCCCCGACACCGTACCCTTCGCCTGCAGAAAGCCCTGGTCGCCGTACGAGATCTCGCCGCTTCCCTCCGGCGTAAAGGTAGGCGCGCGGCTGGTGATATTGATCGCGCCCGCTGTGGTGTTCTTGCCGAACAAGGTTCCCTGCGGCCCACGAAGCACTTCGATGCGATCGATATCGGTGAAGTCGAAGGCGGCGGTCGCCGGACGACCATGGTAGACACCGTCGACATAGAAGCCGACACCGGGCTCGATACCGTCGTTCGCCGCGCTGACCGACAGGGTGTTCGAACCCAGGCCGCGTATCGTATACGCCGTATTACGCGGGTTGGCAGAGTTGTAGTAGAGGGACGGGACGAGCTGGCTGAGTTGTTGGGTGTTGACCGTGTACGAGCGGTCGAGCCATTCGCCGCTGACCACCGAGACGGCCATGGGGACCTTCTGCAGATCCTCCTCACGCTGGCGGGCGGTGACGGTGACACTGCCGAGCGTCGTGGTGTCCTTCGTGTCGTCGGCGGCTGTGGGACCGCCCGTGACCTGTGCGGTTACCGCAAATACCGGACATAGCAGCGCCACGGCGCCGAGGACGAGCCTCTTCATGGTGTTTCCCCTTTTCCCAGACGGGCTGGTGAGCCTCAACCGCGATATATAGCGGACTATATAGCGAATTATCGAGGCTACAAGTTGGCCCTGCTGGCGGCATGTAGATTCCGGCGCTCCGTTTGGACGCAGCGGCCGTGAGGGGCGTTAGACTGCCCCCGTCCTACGAATCGGTAACGGCATGCTCCAGTACGAAGGTTCCCTGTGGCTCTCCGATGGCGCGCGGCGCTGGGGCGGGCCGGACCGCGTGGAACTGCTGACCCAGGTCGGACTCACCGGGTCGATCACCGCTGCCGCGAAGGCGGTGGGCATGAGCTACAAGGGCGCCTGGGATGCGGTCGAGGCCATGAACAACCTGGCTGGCGAGCCTCTCGTATTACGCGCCACCGGAGGTAAAGGGGGCGGAGGGGCGAGCCTCACCCCGCGAGCCGAGCGTCTGATCGCCTCCTTTCGCAGCATCGAATCGGCCCACCGCCTGTTCGTCGAGCATCTGGTATCGCTCGGCGCCGAGGCGACCGACGACATCCACCTCTTGAGGCACCTGACCATGCGAACCAGTGCGAGAAACCAGCTTGCCGGCGTTGTCGATCATGTCCAGCAAGGCGCGGTCAACGACAGCATCGCTATCCGAACCACGGGCGGCACCACCCTCATCGCGACCGTCACTCGTGAAAGTACGGACAGCCTCGCCCTGGCACCGGGACGACCGGTCATCGCGTTGATCAAGGCGAGCTGGGTAATGCTTGGGCTGCCGGGAGAAGGGCGTCTATCGGCCTCGAACCAGCTGCCTGGAAAGGTCGAGCGGATTCATCCCGGCGCGGTGAATTCCGAGGTGACGGTAGCGATCGAAGGGGGAGGGACGATCACCTCGATCATCACCAAGGACAGCGTTCAGAGCCTGGGCCTTGCCGAGGGCGTGGACGTCCTGGCCATCTTCGACGCGGCGTCGGTCATCGTGGGCGTGACCGACTGAATGCCGCGGGTCCGGGCCTGGGCCAGCTCGCTGGCGTCGAGCACGTGTTCCGAAGTGTGGCCCAGCCGCTCCGCGACGAGATCGACGAACGAGCGCACGCGCGACGGCTGCGCTGCGCGGCTTCCGTAGTAGACATACACGCTCATGTGGTCGGCAATGTGTTCGGTGAGCAGGGGAACGAGCCGTCCTGCGCGGATCAGCGGTGCCACCGCAAGGTTTGCCAGTAGGCCGATCGAGTGGCCCGACAGCACGGCTTCGATTTCCAGCTCGGCATCGTTCGTCGATAGCGATGGCTTGAGATCCAGCGAGATCACCTCGCCACCTCGCTTGAGCAGCCAGGGCAGGACGCGGCCGCTGGCCGAATGTCGAAGCACGCTGCAGCGATGCAGGGCCAACTGTTCGATCGACGTCGGCGCACCATGGGCGGCGATATACGACGGTGCCGCACAGACGATCAGTTGCATGGCGAAGAGGCGCCGGGCGGCGACGCCGCCTTCCGGTGCCGAACCGATGCGAAAGCCGACGTCGGCGCGGTCGTTCACCCAGTCACCGACGCGGTCGTCGAGCTTCAGGTGCGCTTCGACCGCAGGGTGAAGGTGGCAGAACTCGTCGATCAGTGGCCATAACAGCGGCTTGAAACCGTACCGCGGGGCGACGATGCGTAACGGCCCGGCGATCTCGTCCTTGGCGGTACGGACACTATCGATGGCGCGCTCGAGGGCGGCCAGTGCCGGCTGCGCACCTTCCAGGAACTGCTGCCCCTCGGAAGTCAGCGCGATGCTCCGCGTGGTTCGGTGCAGCAGCCGTACGCCGAGCCGCTGTTCCAGCATCGCCAGCGACTTGCTCGCTGCCTGGGCGCTGATACCGTGGGCCGCCGCGGCTCGCCGGATGCTGCCCAATGCCACCGCCTTGGTGAAAAGGTCGATCGCGCGCATGTCGTTGACGGCCATCTGGCGCCTCGATCGGGAAATCAGCAGTCGTCAGTATCAACCAATGGTTGTTAGTGGATCAATGCCAGCACCACTACCCGGTTGATGGCCACCTTCCTACAGTCGCTCCCAATCATTCACTGGAGAGCACTATGAGCGACAACATCATTGGGAAGGTCATCGTTATCACGGGAGCCAGCAGCGGACTGGGGCTGGCGGCCGCGCGCCTGCTGACGGCGCAGGGTGCGCGCGTCGTGCTGGGTGCGCGGCGTATCGATCGAATGCAGGAACTGGCGAGGGAACTGAATACGCACGGGAAGCGTGCACTGGCCGTCGCGACCGACGTGACCGTGCGTGCAGACGTGAAGCGTCTCGTCGATACCGCGGTGGAGACATTCGGCCGCGTGGACGTCATGGTCAACAACGCGGGGGTCATGCCGCAGTCGCCGCTGGCTCGGCTGAAGATCGACGAGTGGGGCCAGACCATCGACGTCAACCTGAAGGGCGTGTTGTACGGGATCGCAGCGGCACTGCCGCACATGCAGCGGCAGATGGCCGGGCAGATCGTCAACGTGTCGTCCACGGCGGGACATAAGGTCATGCTCAATGGCGCCGTTTATAGCGCGACCAAGCACGCGGTGCGCGCGTTGTCGGAAGGCCTGCGACAGGAGGTGAAGGAGTGGAACATCCGCACCACGGTCATTTCGCCGGGCGCCGTCGACAGTGAACTTCCGGGTAGCTCATCGGAGTTGGACATGAAGACACGCCTCGACGACTTCTATCGGGCCGTCGCGATTCCTGCAGACTCGTTCGCCCGGGCGCTTGCCTTCGCTATCGACCAGCCCGACGACATGGACGTCAACGAAATCGTGTTCCGGCCGACCCGTCAGGTGCCCTGAGCACGCGCGCGAAGTGCAGGAAATTGCGGGCGCCCTAAGGCGTGACAAGGACAGGCGCGTGGCAAGGCAAAGGCAGGGCCGGCTGCCGTCTGGTTGGGCGTTGGTAAAGGAGGTATCGTCCCCACGGTTCAAGCCTAGCCACTCACCGAGCGACTGCATGCAAACTCACGGACGTCTCTGCTGCCTCACCCTGTTCTCGATAGTCACCTGGTTCGCGCCGAGCCTTTCCGCCGCCACCCTCGACGCGTCGTACTTGCCCGTCGTCAAAAGCGCCACCTTCGAGGTGGTGCTGGCGAAACCCGACGATTCCGCTGCGCGCTACGAGAAGCCGCTGCCATTGGAAAAGCTCCCGTTCCAGTACCGCAACGACAAATACAATTCGATCGGAACAGCCTTCGCCATCGGCAAGAACCGGTTCGTCACCGCGTTTCATGTCGTGGTCGACGGTATCGGTGGCCGCGTGGGCCCGCCCTTGCTGCGCGACGCCAACGGCAAAGTTTTCGCCATCGACAAGATCGTCGGGTTTTCACTCGCACAGGATTTCGTCGTCTTTACGGTGGTCGATGCACCCGATGTGAAGCCTCTCGCCGTCGATCGCAATAGCCATCTGAACGAAGCGGTCTATGCGGTCGGCAATGCGCTGGGCACGGGCGTTGTCGTCCGGGACGGCCTGTATACCTCGGACACGCCGGAAGACGAGAACGGTCAATGGAAGTGGATCCGCTTCTCGGCAGCGGCGTCACCGGGCAATAGCGGTGGGCCTTTGCTGGACAAGGATGGAAAGGTGATCGGCGTGGTGTTGCGCAAGTCACCCAACGAGAATCTCAACTTCGCGCTGCCGATCGGCCTCGTGCTCGATGCGCCGGCCACCTCGGTGGATTCGGAACGGCGCATCTCCGGGCGCGCGGTCTTCATGGATTCGACCCAGGATGGGATGTTCCATGTACATCTGGACTTGCCGCTTGCGTTCGCCGACTTCGCCAAGAGCTACCAGTCGCAGGCCGACGCGTTCTTCGACGCGCAATGGAAACAGCTGCTGACGAAGGAGGACGCCAATCTGTTCCCCAAGGGCGACGGGAGCAAGAAGATCCTGGCGTCCAGCGCACCACTGGATGCGTTTCCGATGGCCCTGCGTCGCGGCGCGAACAACGAATGGAGCTTCTGGCGCCCGCAACACGCAAAGACGCCACTGCCAGGTAACGGCTTCGTCGATATCGGCGTGCTGGGGAAGACCGCCTTGATACACCTGCGCAAGCCGGACGATCTGTCACTGGCGAAGCTCTACTCGGACGCTACCGGGCTCGTCGACCTGATCTTCAAGGCCACCACGTTCACGCGGGACGTAGGCGACGAGAAAGTGAGGATGACGTCGCTCGGCGCGCCGCTCAGCGAGGTCGTGTTCGTCGATAAGTGGCATCGCCGCTGGCAGCATCGCGAGTACGCCATTCCGGCCGTGGATGGCGTACTCGAGGTGTATTCGCTGCCCGTACCCGATGGATACATCGTGCTGCTGCTGACGGTGCCATCCCGTTCGCGCCACACGGAGAGCGTTCAGACCGAAACTCTCATCGGCCTGGTCTCCACCACGTACGACGGTAGCTTCGCGGCTTGGAAGGAATTCCTCCAGCAAGGCGAATGGGTGCCCGCGGATATCGCGGGAGCAAAGCTCAGCATCGACTACGGTAAGCGCTTCTCCATCGCGCCTCCGGGCTTTTCGTTGACTTATGGTGCGGATTTACAGCCTATCGAGGCCAACGGCGAACTCACCGTCAGCTATGGCTACCTGGGCCGCGATGGAAGCGCGACGCTGGGCATCGCCGGCGTAAGGGCACAGCCTGACATGGACAAGTACGCGACCATACGCGTCAATCGACATCCGAAACCGTTCGCCGATTCGCCGCGCGATTACCTTTCCAACTGGAACGATCTGATGACCAGGTCCCATCCCGAGGATGGACAGCCGTACAAGGACGGTCGCATGACCTGGGCTGGCACCACGCTGGGCCACCCCAGTGCGGAGTCCGATGTGCTCTATACGCTGTTCTACGGAAGCGATGCGAATCCGTCGGACGTGGTGATGAAGCAGCGGCTGGCGGCCGCGGTGAAGGGAGCCACGGTTCACGAGCACTGATGGGACGGGCGGGGGGCCGCTCAATCACGCGGTCTGTGCGAAAATGACCGGCCACGCTGCCTGACCCCCGCCCGCATGATCCGACTGACCGACATCAAGCTCCCGCTCGATCACGCCGAAGGCGCCATCGAGGCCGCCATTCGCGCCAAGCTGGGGCTGGGCAAGGAGGGATTGCTCGGTTTCACGGTGTTCCGCCGTGGCCACGACGCGCGCAAGCGCGGCAACATCCTGCTGATATACACGCTGGACGTGGACGTGGCGGACGAAGCCGCGCTGCTCAAGCGATACGCGGATGACAAGCATGTGCAGCCGTCCCCGGACACCAGCTACAAGTTCGTGGCCCAGGCGCCGGCCGATCTGGCGCAGCGCCCCATCGTGATCGGTCTTGGACCCTGCGGCCTGTTCGCTGGCCTGCTGCTGGCACAGATGGGCTACCGGCCGATCATCCTCGACCGTGGCAAGGCCGTGCGCGAGCGTACCGTCGATACCTGGGGTCTGTGGCGCAAGCGCAAGCTCGAACCCGAGTCGAACGTGCAGTTCGGCGAGGGCGGGGCAGGGACATTTTCCGATGGCAAGCTGTATAGCCAGATTTCCGATCCGCTCCATCACGGCCGCAAGGTGCTCACCGAGTTCGTGAAGGCCGGTGCGCCCGAGGAAATCATGTACGTCAGCAAGCCGCACATCGGCACCTTCCGCCTGGTGACGATGGTGGAATCCATGCGTGAGACGATTGAAGCGCTGGGCGGCGAGATTCGGTTCACGCAGCGCGTCGACGATGTACTGGTCGATACGGCAGAGGACGGCTCACGTCAGCTCCGCGGTGTGACCCTGTCCAGCGGCGAGCAGCTGCTGAGCGATCATGTGGTGCTGGCCGTGGGCCATAGCGCCCGCGACACGTTCTTCATGCTGCACGACCGTGGCGTGTACATGGAAGCCAAGCCGTTCTCGATCGGCTTCCGCGTCGAGCATCCGCAGTCGATCATCGATCAGGCACGTTTTGGCCCGCAGGCCGGTCATGCGCTGCTCGGTGCCGCCGATTACAAGCTGGTGCATCACTGCAAGAACGGTCGCTCGGTCTACAGCTTCTGCATGTGTCCGGGTGGCACCGTGGTCGCGGCAGCGTCCGAGCCGGAGCGCGTGGTGACCAACGGCATGAGCCAGTACTCGCGCAACGAACGCAACGCGAATGCGGCCATCGTGGTGGGTATCGAACCGGAGGACTTCGCCGCGTTTGACGACAGCGGCAGTCCGCTGGCGGGCATCGCCTTGCAGCGCGACCTCGAATCGCGCGCGTATGAACTCGGCGGTCGCGATTACAGCGCGCCTGCGCAGCTGGTGGGCGACTTCGTCAAGGGCACACCCTCCACCGACTTCGGCAGCGTGCAGCCGTCGTACAAGCCCGGCGTGCGCCTGACCGATCTCGCATCGGCTCTTCCCGAATACGCCATCGAGGCCATCCGCGAAGCGCTCCAGGCGTTCGATCGTCAGATCAGGGGCTTCGGCATGCACGACGCGATCCTCACCGGCGTGGAGACGCGCACTTCATCACCGGTGCGCATCCGTCGTAACGAGGCGTACCAGAGCCTCAATACGCGTGGACTGTTCCCTGCCGGTGAGGGCGCCGGATACGCGGGTGGCATCCTGTCTGCGGCGGTCGATGGTATCCGTGTCGCGGAGGCCGTCGCGCGGAGCATCAACGGCATCGGCCTGGTCACGGGTACCACGCCATAACAGCGCCGCCGAGCCCGTGGCCCGGTCGATTATTTCGCCATGCACAACGGTCAATTCGGCCGTGCAGCGCTTTTGTCTCGTCAGGCTTACCGCAAGCTCTTGGAGTGTTCAATACATTCCCACTGAAGCCAGGTTGCCCCAATGAGCAAGAAAGCCATCATCGTCGTCGATATCCAGAACGACTATTTCCCCGGCGGTAAATTCGAGTTGAAGGGCGTCGAGGCCGCCGCTGACCATGCGGCGCGCGTTATCGACCATGCCCGAAAGAACGGCGATCTCATCGTCCACGTTCGCCATGATTCCCTGAGCGACGATGCTCTCTTTTTTGTCCAGGGCACACACGGTGTGCAGCTTCACGATAGCGTCCGAAACCTTCCCGACGAGGCGCTGATCGTCAAGCACTTCATGAATCCCTTCCGCGAGACACGGCTCAAGGCCCACCTCGACGAGAACGGCGTAACCGATGTCGTCGTCGTTGGAAATATGAGCCACATGTGCATCGACGCCGTGACACGTTCGTCGGACGATTTCGGTTACGCCACCACGGTGATTCACGATGCCTGCGCCACGCGCGATCTGTCCTTCGAGGGTGTCGATGTGCCGGCGCACATGGTCCACGCGGCCTTCATGGCGGCACTCCGGTTCGGCTACGCCAAGGTTATTTCTACCGACGATTACGTTTCGGTATAAAACAGTCGATTCGTGCTGAGGCCTGGAGTAAAACAGTCATCCGTGCCGCACGGCCCGGATGACTGCTGCTCAACCAGGTGACGATTCCATGTCCAGTTCAGTTCTGCGCTCACTCTTCGCCCAGAAAATATTTGCGAACGATGCCTTGTTGACCAAGCTCGATGGGTGGGCGGATGCCCATCCCAACGAGCACCTGGCGTGCCTGCGCCTGTTGAACCATGCTTTGCTGGTCGACCAGGTATTCAAGGCGCACCTGACCAATGCTTCGCCTACGGTGGCTACCGTCAGTGCCCCGGAGCAGCCGACACTGGAAGCACTCCGAGCCGAGGTGGCTGCCATGGACCGGTGGTACGAAGACTATGTGGCGAACCTGCCAGCAGCGAGTCTCGACGAGGTCGTGGCATTCACGTTCACCGATGGCGACCGCGGAAGCATGACGCGTGACGAGATACTTCATCACGTCGTGCTGCACAGCACCTATCACCGCGGGAACGTGGGACAGATCCTCCGATCGCTGGGCATGGCACCCAGCCGTGACACGTTGACGAGCTTTCTCCACATGAGAGAGCCCGAACGACGGACTGTCTGAGAGGCAACGACGTCGGCATGGCCGAGCCCTAGAGCTCGAGAACCAGCCGGTCCGACGACGCCCACGAGACGCAGGTGCACATGCCTGCCGTGCGCAACGCCGGGGTGAGGCAAACGTCGCGATGCAGGGGGTCTCCCTCCAGCACCGGCGTGTAGCAGCTGCCGCATTCGCCTCGCTTGCACTCGTAGGAAACGAACGCGTCAGCAGCGATCAGGGCGTCCAGGATGGACGTTCCCGGTGCCACCTCGATGGTAGTACCCGATAGGGCCAGCTCGACCGTCAACGGTGTATCGGCAAGCTGGACGCGCAGTCCGAAACTTTCGACGTGGATCGCGTCTGCGGGCCATCCCAGCGACTCACCGGTCAGGGCCAGCGCCTGGAGCAGACCGGAGGGACCACAGGCATAGACCTGATCGCCATCCCTGTAGTGTCCAAGGACATCGTCCAGACGCACACGACCGGTGACGGCCGATAGATGGGTGATCAACGAGTCGCCCGCTATCGCCCGAAGCTCATCGAGCAGCGCGAGCCGATCGACCCTGTGTGCCAGGTAGTGAAAGACGAACGGAATCCCACGGTCGGCCAGCGCATGCGCCATCGACACCAGGGGCGTGACGCCGATGCCGCCGGCGACCAGCACGACGCGCGGGGAGGGCTGGCTATCCGGCATCGTCAGGGGGAAGCTGTCGTAAGGGCCCGATACATCTACCACGCTTCCCGGGCCCATCGCCTCGTGCAGATAGCGCGAGCCGCCTTTGCCCGCTGCGTCGAGCTGCACGGCAATGCGCCATGCGTTTGACGATTCCGGCACGCCGACGAGTGAGTAGTGGTTCTCGAACGCGCGCCCGTCATCAGTTGCGAAGCGAACCATGATGTGAGACCCAGGCGTCCAGGCGGGCAATAACCTGCCGTCCTTGTGGCGGAGCTGGAATTCCTTCACGCGCGTTCCGTGCTGAACGACACCGGCAACGACATAGTCCATAACGCTTCCTCAGGAAGCCACGGGCGGATTGAACGGGGAGGCGTCGAGGTATTCCCACGCGGCGCGGGGAATTGCGTCGCGGAGGATCCACTTGGCGACGTGGAACACCCAGAAGCGACCCGTGCCGCCTGTGACCCGATCAGGATCGGCCTGGTCCCACGCCACGGTGGCGGTGCCGGTCAGTTGCAGGGACTGCCCGTTGGCGAAGTCCGGGATGTAGAGGCCCGCGCGCGAGTCGACCTGCAGATTGCCGAGCGTGTTGAACAGGCTGTTGCCGTGATAATCGGGGATGCGCAGCGTCTGCTCGTCGACGATCTGGATGAAGCCGGCGCCGCCGCCCCGGTGAGAGGCATCGGCCCCGGTGTCCACGTGGTGAGTCGCGACAAACAGCGTGTCCGCCTGCCGGATGAGTTGAGTCACATTGCCGCGTAGCACGGTGCCGTAAGCGGCCTGGGATGGCTCGCCCGACGCACCCAGGGCACGCAGATGCCGACGCTGGATGTACTTGGGGCAGTTCGGGTAGGCCTCGCGAATGGCCACCTCGATGCCATTGCCATCGATCCGGCTCACCGTGCCGTTGACGCGATAGCGCCGGCGCGAGCCGAGCTCGATGAACAGCATCCCCAGGTCCTGCCGTGAGGCGATGTTGGTCCACAACGGATCGACCGGATCACGAGAACCCTCTGGAACATCGATCTGGATGGCCCTGCCGTCGGTGGTGTGGATGAATCCCGGTTGGCCGAAGAGGGCGCTTGCCCAGACGTCGCCGGACGCGTCGACGCTGCCCAGCGCCACCATGAACTGCTTGGCGATGAACGGGCGAGCGCCACCGATCACGGTGTCGCTGACGAGGGTGACGTTGCGATCGGCAATCGCGGACTCGCCCGCCCGCTGCTGGATGGCGCGCTCGCCTTCGTGGAAGGGTGTCTTGGTGGTCATGGCCTCACCCCTGGATGGGATGAGGTCATTCTTCGCTTTCGGCCCCGGTCTGGGAACGCGGCGGCGCGCACTTCACCATTTCGCCCGGCGCAGGAGTGGTGCAACAATCGCCCCTATCAGGGCCGCTCAGCCCGACCGGAGGCGGCTTGTGGATCAGATTCACCTGATGAAAGTGTTCGTGGCGGTCGGCGAAGAGGAAAGCTTCGCCGCGGCCTCGCGCCGCATCGATCTTTCACCTGCCGCGGTCTCGCGAGCCATTGCGACCCTGGAGCATGACCTCGGCGTACACCTCCTGGCGCGCACGACCCGCAACGTCAAGCTGACCGAAGCCGGGCGGCGATATCTCGACGATACGCGCCACATCCTGGCAAGCATCGCCGAAGCCAACGAGGCGGCCGCCGGTGTCAATGCCGCGCCGAAAGGCAATCTCTCGGTGACAGCGTCGGTGCTGTTCGGGCGCGAGTTCATCACGCCGTGCATCGTCCGCTTTCTCCAGGCGTATCCCGAGGTGGACGTTTCCGCGTACTTCCTGGATCGCCTGGTGAACCTCACCGACGAAGGTATCGATGTCGCGGTGCGCATCGGTCCGCTCCCGGATTCCAGCATGAAAGCGCTCCGGGTAGGGCAGGTGCGGCGCATCCTCTGCGCCTCGCCGGATTACCTCGCCCGGCACGGCACGCCGGATCACCCGGCCGATCTGCTTCGACACACGATCATCGCCGCCAGTGGCATTTCCCCGCGCGTGGACTGGAAGTTCGGCGCGGCAGCCGACCCCACCATGGTGCGCATCAAGCCTCGTCTTACCGTGACGTCCAACGATGCGGCGATCACCGCTGCCACCGCGGGCCTGGGAATCGCCCGCTTGCTGTCCTATCAGGTGGGCGCCGAGTTGGCCTCGGGCGATCTCCAGGTCATCCTCGCCGATTACGAGGAAGCGCCCTGGCCGGTGCACATCCTGCACAGGGAGAGCAAGTTCGGTTCCTCCAAGGTGCGCCACTTCATCGACATGCTGGCCGAGCACCTGCGTACCCATCCGCACCTCGTGTAGATACGGCTCTTTCGCGTCCCGCTCTTTCTCGCCGCGCAATGATCAATTGAGCGTGGCGTCGTTCCCCCTGTGCCCGGTGGTGCCTAGCATGGCCTCACTCCACACAACCCAGGGATAGCGACATGAAAGCAGCCATCATCATTCTTTCCGATCCGAAGGCCGGCGAAGACGCGCTCGGCCGCATGTTCAATGGCCTGGCGGCCGCCTATGACTTCAAGCAAAGCGGTGCCGACGTCGGCATTTACTTCCAGGGGACCGGCACCCGCTGGCCGGGCGTGCTTTCCGACAAGACGCATCCCATCCACGCGCTGTACAAAGCCGTGGAGGACCGGATCGTTGGTGTTTCTTGCGGTTGCGCCGATGTGTTCGGGGCCCGCGAAGAGGTCGAGAAGGCGGGTTTCGATCTGATCACGGACAACAGCGTCCCTGGTACGTCCGGTCTGCCGAGCATCGCGAAGATCGCTGCCGACGGTTACCAGATCTTTTCGTTCTGATCGCCCTCTGTCTTTCCCATCTGGAGAGCCACGCAAATGAACTCGACAAACGAAAGCAAATCACAGGTCACCCCCGTGGTCGTACACCACCGGTACGCGACGATCGACGGCATGAAGATCTTCTACCGCGAAGCGGGTCCCGCCGACGGCCCAGTCGTCTTACTGTTGCACGGGTTTCCGACGTCGTCCCACATGTTCCGGAACCTGATTCCCCAGCTCGCCGATCGTTATCACGTCATCGCGCCCGACTATCCGGGCTACGGCCAGAGCGACATGCCGGACCCCAAGCAGTACGCGTATACCTTCGCGGGCTTTGGCGACATCGTCGAAAAACTCCTGGCCCAGCTGAAGGTCACGTCGTTCGCGATGTATGTCATGGATTACGGCGCGCCCGTCGGTTGGCAGCTCTTCCTCAAGGGGCCGGAGCGCATCACTGGCTTGATCATCCAGAACGGTAATGCGTACGAGGAAGGCCTCAAGACCTTCTGGGATCCCATCAAGGTGTATTGGGCCGACGGTCGTAAAGAAAGCCGGGATGCCTTGCTCGGGCTGGTCTCACTGGAGACCACGATTTTCCAGTACACGGATGGTGTCGACGACAAGACACGCATCTCGCCGGATAACTGGGTGCACGATCAGGCCTTGCTCGACCGACCCGGGAATGCCGACGTCCAGATGGACGTGATGTACGACTACCGCAGCAACGTGCCGTTGTACCCGCAGGTGCAAGCATTGTTCCGCAAGCACCAGCCGCCGGCGATCATTGTCTGGGGCGAGCGCGACTTCATCTTCCCGGCAGATGGCGCGCATCCGTACAAGCGCGATCTCACCGATCTCGAGTTCCACCTGCTGCCGACGGGGCACTTCGCACTCGAAGACAAGGCGGACGAGATGGTTCCGTTGATTCGCTCTTTCCTGGACAGGAAGGTTGTGAAGTAGCCTGCATCTTCGCCGTCTTGGGATTTCCAAGCAAAAAAAAGGTGGGCGAATCCGCCCACCTGATGGTCCTCGACGTTGCGCCGTGGTCCTGGTCGTACCTTACTTTGCCGCAGGCAGTGCCTTCGCCATTTCGAGGTGATGCTTGAGGGTCGGCAGCGTTTTCGTCGCAAAGGCCTTCAGATCCGCGTCCTTGCCGCTCGTCGATTCCTGGGTGAAAAGCTTGATGACCTTCTCATGGTCGGCAACCATCTTCGTCTTGAACGCAGCATCGAACGCCGCGCCGTCTTTCTTCTCGATCGCTGACGCCGCTTTCACGTCCGCCGGCATCGGTGCGGTGGCCGTCGGTATCGACTTGCCGCTTGCGATCGATTTCAGCTCGTCGCCAGCCTTGGTGTGGTCGTCGACCATGGTCTGTCCAAATGTCTTCACTGCATCGGATTGACCCTTCTCGGCGCCGATCTTTCCGAGACTTACCTCGGCAAGACCAGCGGCGCTGGCCATTTTGACGAAGTTGGTATCGGCAGTGCTCGCCGACGACGATGCCGACATGGGGTGGTCGGATGCTGCGGTCTGAGCGAACGCGACGCCAGCGACCGGAAGAAGAGCGGCAGTGGCGAAAGCCAAAGTAAACAAACGGCGTTGGGTCATGGCAGATCTCCGGTGGGAAGGGCGCTAGGTTTCTCACGAGCCGAATGAAGCAGCCGTGCAAGAAACGGTTTGGAATGCGCCTTACCCTTGACGCGCGTCGCGCTGAAGTCAGCCTTGGTCTTCGTTGTCGTGTTCTTGCTGCGGTGACTCTTTCTTCTTCGGTTGCTTTTCCACGTGGTCAGCAGCCGTGTCGGGGACAGTGCTCTTGGATTTATCTGCTTTTTCGGACTCACTCATGAGGATTCTCCGTTCGGGCCCTCCACAATGTCCCAAGGGGCGTAACAGAGGGTGAAAGGTCCCGTGAAGAGGCCGTCAGACAAAGGTCGTCGTCATTCGGTCAGCGGATATCGACGCTAAGCGCAATGTCGAAGGTACCAGCGCCGTGCTTTGCCACGCCGATGAGCATCAGGCCGACCGCCTCGAGTGTCGCGGCCATGTGCAGGCCACCGACATCGAGCGGACGTAGCCCGAGACTTTCGATAAAGGTTGAGACGCGCGTCTTCACCTCCGGATCGTCAGCAGCGAAGTACGCATCGAGACGTCCGCGCTGAGCAAGCACAGGACCGAAGAGAGTATTGAAGGCCTTTACGACATGCGCACCGGTGGACGCGGCCTTGGCGATCTCCTGCGCCCCGGAGCTGCCGCTTGGTGTCACGAGACTCGCTGCGTCGGACGAGATCGGATTGGTGATGTCGATGATGACCTTGCCGTCTAGCGCGTCTCCGTAGTCGGCCAGTACCGCCGCCGCGCTGCTGTACGGCACCGCGAGGATGACGATGTCGCCCGTCGGCGCTGCGCCGTACGTTCCCGTAGACGCTCCCGCGTCGAGTTGCGTGGCGAGTGCCTGCGCCTTGGAGCGATCGCGGCTGATCACCTCGATGGTGTGGCCGGCTTTGACCGCACGGCCGCCGATCGCTGCGGCCATGCCGCCAGAGCCAATGATGCTAATCGTGCTCATGTGTTGTCTCCTGGGAAATAGTGGCCATTGGCCAGGTCTGCGAGCAGGTCGGGCTGGGTGGGTTCCCAGCCTAGGGTCTCGCGGGTGACGAGGTTGGACGCAGGCAAGTTCAACGTGACCAGATTCGCGAGGAACCCGAAGTATCCCGGCAGCATCAGCACGTCGTTGGGAATACTCACGGCTGGCAGGCCGAGGCGATGGCCGATGGCCTCCGCGACGTCGCGGAACCGGATGCCTTCGCCCTCGATCCCGTGCCAGTACTTGCCGGCCGGTCCCTTCTCAAGGGCCAGGCGGAACAGCACGGCGAGATCGTGCGTGTGCACGGCAGGCCAGAGGTTCGCGCCGTCTCCGGGGTAACCGATGACACCCTTTGCCTTCGCGAGCCCGACGAGCAGCGGGAGGAAGCCGGCAGCGTCGGTTGCGCTGTGTGCGATGGGAGGAATACGCACGATGGAAGATCGGACACCTCGCTCAGCGAGGCCGATCACCGCGAGTTCCACGGCGTTACGAACTCGCAGCGTGCCTTTGTACTTGTCGCCACCGGGAAGAGCCGGATCATCCTCCTTGGCTGGCCGGCCCAAGTCTTCCCATCCTGGCGAACCGATGCTGCCTGCCGCGACCAACGGTTTACCGGTCCCCGCCAGCGCCTCGCCGTACGCGAGCATCACCTGTACTTCCGCAGAGGCAACAGCGTCGATGCCACCGGAGGGAAGCAGGTCTTGCCGGTGCGCGAGGTGGATGACGCCGTCGGACTCTGCGGCCGCCGCCTTGAGCCCGTCGAGATCGGCGAGGTCGCCACGCCGCGGCGTGGCGCCCAAAGCGGACGCCGCTGTCGCGGAGTCGTCCGAGCGAACCAGGGCGGTCACCTCATGACCAGCGGCGATGAGCTCGGGAATAACGTACGAACCGATATGGCCGGTTCCGCCAGTGACTAGAACACGCATGTCGTGAGCCTTTAGGTTGATGTGGTACGAGAGATGGGCGTTTGTTTTACTCAGGCGAAAACGCTGACGCCGATCGCGAAGCGGGTGTGTTTGACGGCGTGGGTCATGAGGCCCAGCGACAGAAGACAGAGGTGCTCCAGCGTCCGCGCCATCGGCAGTTTTCCGACATCCAGTGGACGCAGTCCGAGGCTTTCGACGAAGGCCGAGACGCGCGCCTTGGCGGGTGCGCCGTCCCCAGCGAGGAACACGTCCAGGGGGCGACCCTCGGCGGGACCCACCGCCAGAACGTGGGAGAACTGGGTGTTGAACGCCTTGACGATGTCCGCACTGGCTGGAGCTGCCTTGGCGATTTCCTGTGCGCCGGAACTGTTCCCAGGCGTCACAAAGCGGGTGAGGTCGGGAGCAACGGGGTTGGTGATGTCGACAAGGAGCTTGCCGGCCATCCGTTCGCCGTAATGCGTCACCATCTCGAGAACGGCGGAGTAGGGCACCGCCAGGATGACGAGATCTCCCTTTGGCGCAGCGCCGAAGATTCCGGTCGTCGCGCCGCCGCCCAGCGTCTCGGCCAGGGTGGATGCCTTGGCCGGATCGCGAGTCATGAACTCGACGGTGTGTCCGGCCTTGATGGCAAGCGCCCCGATCGCTGCAGCCATGCCGCCTGAGCCGATGATGCTGACGGTGGTGTTGGTGCTCACATGAGGTCTCCTCGACAGTCGACTGGCACCCGTAAGCCCTAAGTGGTACGGTGCGCCATATAATCTGGATCACTGATCCGGATGCAGAGTCATTGTATGTGGATCACTGATCCACTTGTCAAGGTGCACGCATGCGAGCCGACGCCAAAAAGAACTACAGCCACCTTCTCGCCGTCGCCGGGGATGTCGTTGCCGAGCACGGCGCGGACGCGTCCATGCGGGATATCGCCCGTCGCGCCGAGGTGGGATTGGCCACGTTGCTTCGTCACTTCCCGACGCGGGAGGCCTTGTTCGAAGCGTTGCTGCGCATGAATGTCGACGTGCTGATGCAGCAGGCGGATGAACTCGAAACGTCGAGCTCGCCTGACGATGCCCTGGTGTCGTGGTTTCGCGAGGCGGTCGCGTTCACGCATAGCTACAGCGGCGTCTGCGAGCTGATGGCGAGCGCGCATGACGACCCTGACTCCGCGCTGCACGCCCTGAGCACGGCGCTGCGGACCGTGGGCACGCGATTACTGCAGCGTGCTCAAGCCGAGGGAACGGCTCGCGCCGATATGGATGGGGTCGACTTGTTTGCGCTCATGTCGGCGCTCGGCTGGCTCGTCGGCCAACCGGGATTCGCGCCACGGGGCGATCATCTCTTCGACTTGATAACGAGCGCCATTCTGACGACCCGGCCCGCAAACAAGGTCAGGAAGGCACGCTAACGGCGTGGTCGCGGTGCCGCAGACATAGCACTGCCGCTAACGCCAAGGCGGCGCCTATGGCCAGCGCCGCGATAGCGAAAGCAAGCCGGACGGCTTCTGGGTGTTGATCGTCAGGCGCGATGGCAAAGAACAGCCCGCCGATCAGTGCAACCGACACCGCTGCGCTGACTTGCAAAGTCGCACTGACGAGTCCCGCGGCAAGACCGGCCCAACGCACATCCACTTTGTCGACATTGAGTCGTACGAGTGCGGGCAACGCGATGCCTTGTCCCACGCCGATCAATAAGAGGGGCGTCGGAAGCCAGGATGGCGCGCCTATGTTGACCAGCACCGCGGTGAGCACCAGGCCACAAACCTCCAGCCCCATGCCGAATCCGGCGGTGCGAGAACCGAGCCGGCGCGCAATGGTCGGGCCGGACAGTGGACCGACAAGAAGACCTACGCCAACAGGCAGGATCGCCAGGCTCGCCGCAAGTGCGCCGTGTCCACGACCCACCTGTTCATAGACGGCGAACGTCAAGAAAAACGGTGCAAGGAAATAAAAAAAGAAGGTAGCCGCCAGGGTTCGCCGCAAACCCGGCACAAGAAGCAGGGAGGGCCTTACGAGGGGCGAACGACCTGCGTTCTCCAGGCGAGTCTCGTAGCACCAAAACGCAACGAGTAGCGGCACGCTGAGTGAAAGCACCGCACCGCACCACCATGGCCAATGGTGTTCACGACCTTCAATAAGCGGAATGACGAAGGTCAGAAGACCGCCTGCCAGCAAAGCCGCACCCGGAACGTCCAACCTCTCGGACCGCTCGGCTCGGTTTTCTCGCAACAGCGCCCACGCGGCCGGCATCGCACAAAGGATGACGGGAAGGTTGATGAGAAAGATGGCGCGCCAACCGAGGCCGAAAACATCGGCCGACACCATCACCCCGCCGAGCAACTGACCGCCAACCGACGCAAGCCCGAACGTGGCACCGTAGAGACTCAATGCCAGATTCTTTTCGCTGGCTGGAAAGAGCGCATGGATGCACGCCAGGGACTGGGGTGCCATGACCGCGGCACTGATGCCTTGCAATAGCCGGCCGACGACCAGCATTTCAGTCGATGGAGCAAGTCCGCACAGCGCGGATGCCATGCCGAAGCCGAGCATGCCCAGCATGAAAGCCCGCTTTCTTCCGTAGAGGTCGCCGAGACGACCACCCAGGATCAAGGTGACGGCGTAGGCAGCCGCATACACCGACACGACCAACTGCGCGACATCGGACGTCGCGTGCATGTCGTGGCGAATGGCCGGCAGCGCCACGTTGACGATGAAGAAATCCAGCGGAGGCAACAGTGTGCCGGTCAACAGCACCACCAGCGCCATCCATCGACGATTCGAATTCATCGTCAGCGCATACCGCCCGAACCGAGGACCAGTTCGCCTGACACCCAGGCTGCATCGTCCGAGGCGAGAAACGAGACGATGGAAGCAATGTCCTTCACCTGGCCGATGCGACCCAGTGGTGTCTGGCTCTCGTTCCAGGTCTGGAACTCCGATCCCATGACGCCCGCCGAGTGCGTGCCTTCGGTCTCGATCAGTCCGGGATTCACCGAATTGACGCGGATGCCGCGTGGACCCAGCTCGCGCGACAGCACGCCCGTGATGGCGTCGAGCGCTCCCTTTGTACCGCTATACACCGCACTCTCGGCGGGAAGAACCCGTGTGACGAACGAGCTGATGTTGATGATGCTTCCACCAGCGCCCAGGTGGGGTACGGCAGCGCTGGTTACCAGCAGAGGCCCAAGCACGTTGATGTCGAACTGCCTGCGATAAAGCGCTTCCGTGGTTTCTTCGATGCTGGCGAACTGGTAGACGCCGGAGTTGTTCACCACGATGTCCAGCCGGCCGAAGTGATCGATGGCAGCTTTGACCAGGGCGTCGACCTCGGCCTTGTTGCTGACGTCCGCACCCACGGCCACGGCGGTTCCGCCAGCGGCTTCGATGTCAGCGACGACCTTGTCTGCATCAGCCTTGCTCGATGCGTAATTGACCACGACCTTTGCGCCGTCGGCAGACAGGCGGCGGGCGATCCCGGCGCCGATGCCCTTCGACGCGCCCGTGACGATGGCGACCTTGTTTTTCAGGATGCTCATGCGGATGGATTCCAAGAGGGGTAAGAATGCCGCCATGGTGATATCGACAGGATTGTTTGTGGACTGGCATTCCTGCATATTCGGCGTACATTTTTGAACGGGTATCCAGGGCATGGAGTGGAGTGACGTTCGGATTTTTCTAGCGACGGTCCGCGGCGGATCCCTGGGAGAGGCCGCACGTAGCCTGGGCGTGAGTCATCCGACCATAGGTCGCCGGATCAAAGCGCTCGAAGACGAAGCAGGGCAGCCGCTCTTCCGACGAACGAAGGATGGACTCGTACTCACGGACGCCGGGGATGCTGTCCTCGCACTCGCGGAGTCCATGGAGAATTCAGCGCTGTCCATGGAACGACGCCTCGCCGGCAACCACGATCGTCTCGAGGGCATCCTGCGCATCTCGTCGGCGGATTGGTTCGCGGGCTACGTCCTGGCGCCCGTACTGGCTGAGATGGGGCGCCGCCATCCGGCGGTTGTGCCTGAAGTGATCGCCAGCTACCGCTTGCTGGATCTGTCGCGCCGTGATGCCGACGTGGCTTTCCGTATCGTTCCCTTCAGCGAACCGGAGATTGTCCAGCGCCGCCTGATGACGATGCCCTACGGTCTTTACGGGTCCGCAGAAACCGTGCGCGCACTCGAGAACGATCCGGCCTCGGTGGGGCTCATTCTGATGAACACAGCACAGGCGCACTTTCCCGACGTGGCATGGCTACTCGATCGCTTCCCGCTATCGCGTCGGGCTTTCACGAGCACAAGCCGAACCGTCCAGGCGCATATGTGCGCGCGTGGTGTAGGCGTCGCCGTGTTGCCAAGACCCGTTGGCGACGCGCTAGCTGGACTGCAGCGTATCGACACATCGAACGGCCCTCCTTCTCGCGAGGTGTGGGTCGGTTATCACCAGGACCTGCGCCACATGGATCGCTTGCGAGCGATGCTCGACCTCGCGGAAGCGATGCTGTCCGATGTGCCGATGGCGAGTCGTTGATCCCGGCCGTGAGGTCTAAACGACAGGAGAAAGCCCGCCATCGACGCGCAGGTTGGCTCCCGTGATGTATCCGGCAAGAGGGCTGGCGAGGAAGGCGACGGCATGTGCGATGTCTTCCGGCTGCCCAGTGCGACCAAGCGGTACATTTGCAAACAAGGGAAGGACGACGCCCTCGATCTCTTCCCATGGCGCGTCGTGTTCCGCCAGCCCCCGGTCCGCGGCGACCGCACGGAATCGCTCGTCGAGTGTGGCACTGTGGATCGTGCCGGGCGAGATGGCATTGACGGTGATGCCATCGGCAGCGACGGCTTTGGCCAGAGACGAGGTCATGGCGTTCATCGCGGCTTTGCTGGCGGCATATCCCGGTGCAGACGCGGGTGCCATCGTTGCGGCGAGACTGGACAGGTTGACGATACGTCCCCAGCGCTTCGTTTTCATGTAAGGAATCAGGCGTGTCGTCATGCGCAGGGCGGTCAAGACATTGCGGTCATACCCGGCCAACCAGGAGGCCGGCTCCGCGACCGCCCAGCCGTCGCTCGCGCCTCCGGAGCCACCCGCGTTGTTGACCAGTATGTCGATGGGGCCGACGAGGCGCCCGACCTCCTCGACGATGCTCTGCACCTGATCATCGAGCGTGAGATCTCCCACGACAAAATGCGCCTTGCCACCCGAGTCGATGATTTCGGAGGCGACCCGGTCCGCGTGATCTCTGTCGCGCCCATGCACAACGACTGTCACACCTTCCATGGCCAGCGCCTTGGCGATCGCTTCGCCAATACCCTTACTGCTGCCAGTCACCAGCGCGACTTTTCCGCTTAATTGCAAATCCACTTGAAAACCCCATCTCGTATCCAGGTATACCGATACGGTGGCTCCCGATGGCAATTCCGACAACTACGCACTTTCAGGTGCCCACCTTCGATGAGGCGCGCCATGCATGTCTTGGTCCAGAGGGATCGGCTGCGCACACGATGCGCGTCATTCGCATGATCCAGGGGCGTTGGAAGGTGCCCATTCTTTTCAGGCTCTTTGCCGACCCATGCATGCGGACCCTGCAGATGAAACGCGACCTCGGAACCATTTCTCAAAAGGTCCTGACGCAGCATCTGCGCGAACTTGCCGAGGATGGCCTTGTCGAGCGCGTCGAGCACGCCGGAAAATCCCTGCACGTCGAGTACCGGCTGACCGAGATGGGTAAGGAACTACGGCAGGTGCTTGTTGCAGCGCGCACGTTTTCGGTGGGGCATCCTTTAGAGACCGCCCGCTAA
>Ga0247742_10000699_pt1 | contig 25834 bp, 18 predicted proteins | sample UWRJL208509C2_FD_180944 | JGI IMG/M metagenome (GOLD analysis project Ga0247742, IMG submission 180944) | Plant litter microbial communities from Arlington Agricultural Research Station in Wisconsin, United States - UWRJ-L208-509C-2 | ecosystem: Environmental > Terrestrial > Plant litter >... | reverse complement strand
ATAAACTGTGTGGGAGCGAGCCTGCTCGCGAAGGCGTCGGCCTAGACGACTTGAATTTCACAGATATCCCCGATTCCCCCGACTCCCTGTAAACTCCGCCCTTCCTCACCCGACACACAGGGAGTCCAGATGTCCGGTTCGATCCTTTATATCCACGGTTTCAACAGCGCGCCCGCCTCGCAAAAGGCCACGCAGTTGATGCAGGTGATGGAGCGTCTGGGCCTGAGCAGCCATCTGCGAGTCCCGGCCTTGCATCACCATCCACGCCAGGCCATCGCGCAGCTGGAGCAGGCGATTGCCGAGCTCGGGCGGCCACTGCTGGTCGGCAGCTCACTCGGCGGCTACTATGCGACTCACCTGGCCGAGCGCCATGGCCTCAAGGCCTTGCTGATCAACCCTGCCGTCAGTCCGCACCGGATGTTCGACGGGTTCCTGGGGACGCAGAAAAACCTGTATACCGATGAGGCCTGGGAATTGACCCACGACCATGTGACAGCCCTGGCCGAACTGGAAGTGCCGGCGCCCCGGGATCCGCAGCGGTACCAGGTGTGGTTGCAAACGGGCGATGAAACACTGGACTATCGCCTCGCCGAGCAGTATTACCGGGCGTGTGCCTTGCGTATCCAGGCCGGCGGCGATCATGGTTTCCAGGGTTTTGCCGCGCAACTGCCGGCAATGCTGAGTTTTGCCGGCATCGGCGCAGATTTGTATCGGGCGATGGATTTCACGGCACTGTGAACACTCGCTCTTTTTCATCGATCACTTTTTAGACAGGCGGACGAAGAGACCCCATGGCCACTCCCAGCGCTAGCTCTTATAACGCAGACGCCATCGAAGTCCTCTCGGGCCTCGACCCGGTGCGCAAACGCCCCGGCATGTACACCGACACCAGTCGGCCGAACCACCTTGCCCAGGAAGTCATCGACAACAGCGTCGACGAAGCCTTGGCCGGGCACGCGAGCTCGGTGCAGGTCATCCTGCACGCCGATCATTCTTTGGAAGTCAGCGATGACGGCCGGGGCATGCCGGTGGACATTCACCCGGAAGAGGGCGTGTCGGGCGTCGAGCTGATCCTCACCAAACTCCACGCGGGCGGCAAGTTCTCCAACAAGAACTACCAGTTCTCCGGCGGTCTGCACGGGGTGGGTATTTCCGTGGTCAACGCCTTGTCGACCGAAGTCCGGGTGCGTGTCAAGCGTGACGGCAACGAATACCAGATGACCTTCGCCGACGGTTACAAGAAAACCGAGCTGGAAGTGGTCGGCACGGTCGGCAAGCGCAACACCGGTACCAGCGTGTTCTTCGCCCCGGACCCGAAATACTTCGATTCACCGAAATTCTCCATCAGCCGCCTCAAGCATGTGCTCAAGGCCAAGGCCGTGTTGTGCCCGGGGTTGCTGGTCAGTTTCGAAGACAAGGCCACCGGCGAAAAAGTCGAGTGGCATTACGAAGATGGCCTGCGCTCGTACCTGGTCGATGCGGTCAGCGAGTTCGAACGCCTGCCGGACGAGCCGTTCTGCGGCAGCCTGGCCGGTAATAAAGAAGCGGTCGACTGGGCGCTGCTGTGGTTGCCGGAAGGTGGCGACAGCGTGCAGGAAAGCTACGTCAACTTGATCCCGACGGCGCAGGGCGGTACCCACGTCAACGGTTTGCGTCAGGGTTTGCTGGATGCGATGCGCGAGTTCTGTGAGTTCCGCAGCCTGCTGCCACGCGGCGTGAAGCTGGCGCCGGAAGACGTCTGGGAGCGCATCGCTTTCGTGCTGTCGATGAAAATGCAGGAGCCGCAATTCTCCGGCCAGACCAAGGAGCGCCTGTCGTCCCGCGAGGCGGCGGCGTTCGTCTCCGGTGTGGTCAAGGACGCGTTCAGCCTGTGGCTCAACGCTCACCCGGAAACCGGCATGCTGCTGGCAGAACTGGCGATCAACAACGCCGGCCGTCGCCTGAAGGCCAGCAAAAAAGTCGAGCGCAAGCGCGTCACCCAAGGGCCGGCGCTGCCGGGCAAGCTTGCCGACTGCGCCGGGCAAGACCCGATGCGTTCCGAGCTGTTCCTGGTGGAAGGTGATTCCGCCGGCGGTTCCGCCAAGCAAGCGCGGGACAAGGAGTTCCAGGCGATCCTGCCGTTGCGCGGAAAGATCCTCAACACCTGGGAAGTCGACGGCAGCGAAGTGCTGGCCAGCCAGGAAGTGCACAACATCGCCGTGGCCATCGGGGTCGATCCCGGTGCGGCGGACATGAGCCAGTTGCGCTACGGCAAGATCTGCATCCTCGCCGACGCCGACTCCGACGGCCTGCACATCGCCACCTTGTTGTGCGCGCTGTTCGTCCAGCATTTCCGCCCGTTGGTGGATGCCGGTCACGTCTACGTCGCGATGCCGCCGCTGTACCGCATCGACCTGGGCAAGGAAATCTACTACGCCCTCGACGAAGCCGAGCGCGATGGCATTCTCGATCGCCTGGTGGCCGAGAAGAAACGCGGCAAGCCGCAGGTCACTCGATTCAAAGGCCTGGGTGAAATGAACCCGCCGCAATTGCGCGAGACCACCATGGACCCGAACACCCGGCGCCTGGTGCAGTTGACCCTGGAAGATTTCGACGCGACCTCGGAAATGATGGACATGCTGCTGGCGAAGAAACGCGCCGGCGACCGCAAGACCTGGCTCGAATCCAAAGGCAACCTCGCCGAGGTGCTCGGCTGATGCGCTTGGGCGGGGCCCTGGCGTGTGGGTTGTGGCTGATTTCGATGACGGTGGCGGCGGAGCCAGCGGCGGAGTTGCGACTGGTATCCGAGCACGCCGTCGAAGGCATGCGCGGCGGCAACCTGTCCGGGCTGGCGCTGTGCGGCCAAGACGTGTGGGCGGTGTCCGATCGCGATGACGATCAGATCTACCGCCTCGATACCCGTGCCGACGTCTGGCAGGCCGAAACCCTGCACATCGATGCGCCGCCGGTGCCCGACAGTGGCTTGCCCCTGGGCTTGCGTTCGCGCACCTGGGCGGCGTCGTTCGTGCGCGGCGGCGACTTGGATTTCGAAGGCATCGCCTGTGACAACGCTGGTAATCGCTACATCGTCAGCGAGGCCCACGCGGCGGTGCTGCAAGTACCACCGGAGGGGCCGGCCGCCTGGCTGAAGATTTCACCGTTGCTGGTGCGCGAAGCTCGGGCCAGTGGCCTGTTGTTGCACTTCAATGCGTTGTTCGAAGGCTTGGCGGTCAATCCCGCCGGTGACCAGTTGTGGCTGGCGGCCGAGCGAGAAAGCCGCGGCGTGATGCTGATCAAGCGCAAGCAAACCGTCTGGGATTGCGACGGCGGCTGTGTGTTGTTGAGCGAAGCGGGCCAGGAGATGCAACCGCAACAGTTTCCCAAGGCGCGGGCGGTGTCCAGGGACTTCGCCGACGTGACACTGTTCAATGGCAAGCTGTTTACCCTTGATCGCAACGCGTTCCAGGTGTGCCGCCGTGATCCGCAGACGGCCAAGGTCGAGAAATGCTGGTCGTTCGCCGCCGAAGCCTTGCAAGAACAACGGCGTTACAAAGATCCTTATGGCTTGGCCGAAGCCCTGGTGGTGGACGCCGAAGGCGCCTGGATCGGCATCGACAACAACAACGATGTCCGCGCCGACGGTGAACAACGGCCGATGGTCTATCGCTTTGCCTCACCGGAAGGTGGCTGGAACGCCAAGCCTTGACCGACGCGGTGCTGAGTGACGCTGGTCATTTTTACCAGCAAATACCGTGACGGCTGCAATACTTGAATCAGGAAAGACGTGCTTGTCGCCGATGAGCACGCCCCTTCATTTATAGCTTTTATAGCTTTGCTGCGCTGGCCGGCGTTTGGAGTTCCGGGCCATGAAGTGCAGGCAATGAAGCTCTGTAGCAATGCTGTCGAGACCGTAGTGCCGTTGAATTCCGACATGTCGTGCAAGGCTCAGGGAAACTTGAAAAGCGACTGCGGGAGATTCAACGATGAAACTCAACCACGTTGTCATGGGGTTTTTGCTTGTCTGGAGTTCACTGGTTGTTGCTGCGGACCCTGAATTGCGCTTGATCGATGAGCATCCGGTCGATGGCATGCGCGGCGGTAATTTGTCTGGGCTGACGCGATGTGGCAGCACGTTATGGACGGTTTCAGATCGCGACGATGACCAGATCTACACGCTCGACACCGGCGCCAAGGTCTGGAAAGCGCAGCCCGTTGCGATCCGTGTTCCTCCAATACCCGCCGCCATCGCCAACGACCGTCCGGTGAATGCAGCCCTGGACTTCGAGGCGATCAGCTGCGATGACTTTAACGAGCCTTATATCCTCAGTGAAACCTATTCTGCGGTGCTGAAAATCACCAGGAAGGGCGATGTATTTTGGCTGCCCATCTTGCGCAACGTGGTGCAGGCGGCGCGAGCGGCCGGGATGTTGCAACAAGCCAGTGCGCAATTTGAGGGGTTGGCCGTTGCGCCAAGCGCCACGTGGTTGGTGTTGGCGGGGGAGCGCGAGCGGCGGGGGCTGGTCAAGGTTGAGGCCACTGTTGATGGGTGGACGTGCCCTGTTGTTAACTGTGTGATTCGCAGTGAAGGCGGGGTGGAACTCCAGCCGCCGCAGTTTCCCGGCGCACAATTGGTTTCCCGGGATTTCTCTGACGTCATCATTCACTCGAACAAAATCTTCACCTTGAATCGTAATGCGTTCAAAATCTGTCGTTTTGCGCTGGTGCCGGCTGAGCAGCCAGAACGCTGCTGGTCATTCGCGGCGGCTGCACTGACCCCGCCGCGCCTGTACCCTGATATCCATGGGATGGCGGAGGCACTTTATATGGAAGACGATAGGGCTTTGGTGGGCATCGATAACAACAACATACGTCGCGCTGACGGCGAGCTGCGCCCGGTGATCTTTCATTTCGCGGCGCCTGCTGGCGGTTGGCTCGCGGCCCCATGAGTCAACAGTCGCCAGGCCAGCGCATCGGTCGTGTGTTCATGGTGTTGGCCTGGTGCGCGGCGCTGTTCCTGGCGACGCGGTTTTTTGCGCAGTGGGAGGCTCGTCAGGAAAATCCTAATGCGCAGCTCAGCTCGCAGCGGGGCGAAGGTTTTATCGAGGTGAAACTGGTCGGCAACCACCAGGGGCACTTCGTTGCCAGCGGCCAGATCAATGGCCAGCCGGTGGAGTTCATGCTCGATACCGGGGCGACCGATGTGTCAATCCCGGCCGAGCTGGCCGAAGGGCTGAAGCTGGAAAAGGGTTTTGGCGTGACCTTGAGCACGGCAAATGGCCGCACCGAGGGGTACCGGACCCGTATTGACCGGCTGCAACTGGGGGATATCGTGCTCCGCGATGTGCGCGCCCTGGTCGTGCCGGGACTGGATGGCAATCAAGTGCTGCTCGGTATGAGCGCGCTGAACAAACTTGAATTTACCCAGCGCGGTGGCACCTTGCTGCTGCGCCAGACCACGAATTGATGAGGCCCGCATGAGCGACATCCTTGCAGACAGCTTAGATGGCGTAGAACGCCGATCACTGGCTGACTTCACCGAAAGTGCCTACCTCAACTACTCCATGTACGTGATCATGGACCGGGCCTTGCCGCACATCGGCGACGGCCTGAAGCCGGTACAGCGGCGCATCATCTATGCGATGAGCGAACTGGGCCTGGACGCCGATTCCAAGCACAAGAAGTCGGCGCGGACCGTCGGTGACGTGCTCGGCAAGTTCCACCCCCACGGCGACTCGGCGTGCTACGAAGCCATGGTGCTGATGGCCCAGCCGTTCAGCTATCGCTACACCCTGGTCGACGGCCAGGGCAACTGGGGTGCGCCGGACGATCCCAAGTCCTTCGCCGCCATGCGTTACACCGAGGCACGGTTGTCGCGCTATTCCGAAGTGTTGCTCAGCGAGCTGGGCCAGGGCACGGCGGACTGGGGCCCGAACTTCGACGGCACTCTCGAAGAACCGCTGGTGTTGCCGGCACGTTTGCCGAACATCCTGCTCAACGGCACCACCGGCATTGCCGTCGGCATGGCCACCGACGTGCCGCCGCACAACCTGCGGGAAGTGGCCAGCGCCTGCGTGCGTTTGCTCGATGAGCCGAAAGCCACGGTCGAACAGCTCTGCGAGCACATCCAGGGCCCGGACTACCCGACCGAAGCGGAAATCATCACCCCCCGCGCCGACCTGCTGAAGATGTACGAAACCGGCAAGGGCTCGGTGCGCATGCGCGCCGTGTACCACGTCGAGGATGGCGACATCATCGTCACCGCGCTGCCGCACCAGGTCTCCGGGGCCAAGGTGCTGGAACAGATTGCCGCGCTGATGCAGGCCAAACCGTCGAAAGCGCCACAAATCGCCGACCTGCGCGACGAGTCGGACCACGAAAACCCGTGCCGCATCGTGATCATTCCGGTCAACAGCCGGGTCGACCATGACGCGCTGATGCAGCATTTGTTTGCCAGCACCGAGTTGGAGTCCACCTACCGGGTGAACATCAACATCATCGGCCTGGACGGCAAGCCGCAGCTGAAAAACCTGCGCGCGCTGCTGGTGGAATGGCTGGAATTCCGCACCCTGACCGTGCGCCGCCGCCTGCAATTCCGCCTCGACAAAGTCGAGCGTCGCCTGCACCTGTTGGACGGTTTGCTGATTGCCTACCTCAACCTGGATGAAGTGATCCACATCATCCGCACCGAGGAACACCCCAAGGCTGCGCTGATCGCCCGCTTCGCCCTCAGCGAAATCCAGGCCGACTACATCCTCGACACCCGCTTGCGTCAGTTGGCGCGACTGGAAGAAATGAAGCTGCGCGCCGAGCAGGATGAACTGCTCAAGGAACAAGCCAAGCTGCAAGCCCTGCTGGGCAGCGAAGCCAAGCTGAAAAAACTGGTGCGCACCGAGCTGATCAAGGACGCCGAAACCTATGGCGACGACCGTCGCTCGCCGATCGTTGAGCGCGCCGAAGCCAAGGCCCTGACCGAGCACGACCTGCTGCCGAACGAGAAGGTCACCGTGGTGCTGTCGGAAAAAGGCTGGGTGCGCTCGGCCAAGGGGCATGACATCGACGCCACCGGACTTTCCTACAAGGCCGGGGACGGCTTCAAGACCTCGGCGGCGGGGCGTTCCAACCAGTTTGCGGTGTTTATCGACTCCACCGGGCGCAGTTATTCGGTGGCGGCCCACACGTTGCCGTCGGCCCGTGGCCAGGGCGAGCCGTTGACCGGCCGCCTGACGCCGCCGCCAGGTGCGTCCTTTGAATGTGTGCTGATGCCCGAAGACGATGGGCTGTACGTCATCGCCTCGGATGCCGGTTACGGATTCGTGGTCAAGGGCGAGGACTTCCAGGCCAAGAACAAGGCCGGCAAGGCCTTGCTCAGCCTGCCGAACAACTCCAAGGTGATCCTGCCGCGTCCCGTGGCCGACCGCGAGAGCAACTGGCTGGCGTCGGTCACCACCGAAGGCCGCTTGCTGATTTTCAAGATCAGCGACCTGCCACAACTCGGCAAGGGCAAAGGCAACAAGATCATCGGGATTTCTGGTGAGCGTGTGGCCAGCCGCGAAGAATACGTCACCGACATCGCGGTGATTCCGGAAGGCGCCACCCTGGTGTTGCAGGCCGGAAAACGTACCTTGTCACTGAAAGCGGACGACCTCGAACACTACAAGGGTGAACGTGGTCGCCGTGGTAACAAATTGCCACGTGGCTTCCAGAGAGTGGACGCGTTACTCGTCGAAAACCTCAATTAAGCGCGCTAGAGGCCTCGATCTACGATTTAACCCGTAGATCGACGCTTTCGCGCTGGAGTCGGAACGCATATTCACGGATGATATGGCCTTTCAAGCGCCGGCGTGGCCGAGCGTTCTTCATATTTATTGAGTATTTTCACTGTGGTAAGCCTTGTGGCTGCCACCTGGACGGGACGATGACCTCTCTGCGCCTTCCTTTTATTTTATTGCTCGCTGGCGTTCTTGGCCTGGCGGGTTGCAGCATCAACCAGCCGGTGTCCCTGTATCAACTGGACAGCGGCACCCCGGCGCAACCTGTGCAACCGGCTGGCATGGCGGTATTGCTGGGCCCGGTGACCATTGCTGATTACCTGCAACGCGAAACCCTGCTGCAACGTCAACCGGACGGCAGCCTGCAAGCTTCGACCGACGGTCGCTGGGCGGGCAGCCTGTCTTCGGACATCGATCAGCTATTGTTGCGCCAGGTGGCCGGCCATCTGGACAGCCAGCGCGTGGTACTGGCCCCGGCCACGTTGGGCTTTGCCCCGGACGTGCAGGTGTTGCTGACCATTACGCGCCTCGATTCGGGGAAAACCCAGCCGGCGATCCTCGATGCGCAATGGCGCTTGATCGACCGCCGTGGCCAGGTGCGTGACAACCGTATCGTGCATTTGCAGGAACTGCACGCCGGCACCACCGCCGCCCAAGTCCAGGCCCAGGGTGTGTTGGTGCAACGTCTGGCTGAGCAGTTGTCCGTGGCCCTCAAGCCCTTGGCCAACCAGCCACCGGTCGCCGAAGCCGCCCCGCGCAAAGCCGCGCCGAAACCCGTGGCACCCGCCGCCGAGCCAGAGAAACAACCCAAGATCCCAATGGCCTCGCCGATTCGTACGGACATGGAAGTGTTCAGGTTCTGAGGTTGATGGCGTCAAAACAAAGCCCGCAGCGATGCGGGCTTTGTTGTTTCTGGAGATTGGGGGCTGTGTTTGATCGTTCCCACGCTCTGCGTGGGAATGCCTCTAGGGACGCTCCGCGTCCAGTGACGCGGAGCGTCACGGGCTGCATTCCCACGCAGAGCATGGGAACGATCAGCCCGCAGAGGGGCTAAGGCTTAGGCCCGCTTCTCATGCATCCGCGCCAGTTGCCGTTCGAGCATCGACGGATAGGGCTCCATCAACCGCTCCACGCAACAGGCACCTTCCGGGCTGGCGATGGGCCGGATGCGCGCCCGTTGGCGGATCAAGGCGTCGTCGCTGATCTTGCGCTCCACCAGCAGCAGGTTGCGGCTGTGTTGCGACAGGGCCAGGGCGTCCTGGGCGGTTTCGGTCAGCAGCAGGTCGATCTGGCTCAGGCCGAACAACTCGTCGCCGAGGGTCAGGCCCAGCTGCAATTGCAGGGTAATGCCGCTGTCCGCCACTTCGATCTGCAACTGATGGCCCAGGGCCCGCAGCAATTCGCCACAGCAGATCGCGTTGGTCAGGTAATCGTCGCCGCTGTCTTCGGTGTGGAACAGCATCAGCGTGCTGCCATCGTTCAGCGTGTGCAGTTCGCTCTGATACAGCGAAGCGGCCTGGTCGAGGCAGTCGCGATAGCGTTTGAGCAATTCTTCCAGGCGTGCCCGAGGCAGGCGCCGCAGTTGATCCTGAGCCCCCAACTGCACCGCCAGGACAGCGCTGTGCTGTGGAACGTTCGAAGGCGCGGGCTTCGTCACCACCAGCGGAGCGGCCACCGAATCGTCGCGCAAATCGGCGAAGGCGTCGTCATCTTCCTCGTCCTCGACCGTGCTGACCACGTGCCGTGGCGCCGGCTTGAGCGCGGCCATCGGACGCGTTTCGTCGAAGCTCGGGTCGCGCAGGTTGCGCACTTCGAAACCCGGTTCGGCTTCGTCAGCGTCGTAATCGCTGTCATCGAGTTCAGGTTCGGGCACCGGCTCCGGCTCGGCGGGCTCCGGGGCGAAGTTCGAATGCAGCTGGCGAGCCAGGTCGCCGATTTCATCCTGGCGCTGGGTGGCCGGGGTGTATTCGTCGATGTTGCGCAGCCAGACGCGCAATTGCAGCAGCGGCGTGGAGATGTGCCGACCCAGGCGCAAGCTCAACGCCAGGGACAACGCCAGCAGGATCGCACTGAGAATGCCCATGCTTTGCAGGCTGATGGTCATCGGCTGCTGGAACTGATCCATATCCAGGCTGATGCGCAGTTGCCCGGCGGTCACGTCCTGGAAGGTGATCTTGCTCTGGTACATGCCCTCGGCTTCGCCCAGCAGGCTGTGTTTGGGCCGCTGACCGGCTTCGGCGAGGATGCGGTTATCCACGCTATAGATGGCCGCGTGGGCCACCAGCTTGTTCTTGGTCAGGTTATTGAGCAGCACGTTGAGACTGAGGATGTCGTTGGACACCAGCAACTCGGTGGCGGACGTCGCGGTCTGGGTCGTGAGGCTCTCACCCAGGGCGTCGGCCTGCTCATGCATGGCCTGCTTGAACTGCAAACCCATCACGCAGGCATAGATGACCAGGGCCAGAGCGACCAGAATCACGTTATGGCTGGCGATGCGCAATGCAATCGGTACACGGCGATGGCGCAGTGCCCGGAAGATCAGCAGAAAGAAGTTATCGGTTTTAACTGGCGTGGGCCGGTTCACTGAGCTCGGCTCTTTGTCCGTGAAGTTGACGCGCAGTATAGCGACAGGCCCTAGACCGGCAAAGCGCTCGCGGTGCCCGATGGTCACTGAAAGTGGGTAGAATGCGGTTTTTTTCCACTTGCGGGGGTGCGCCTTGCGCGAAATCGTCCTGATAAACATCACCGGTGAAGATCGTCCCGGTCTCACTGCGGCCATTACCGGCGTTCTGGCCCAGGGTGGTGTGAACATTCTCGACATCGGCCAGGCGGTGATTCACGACACCTTGTCGTTCGGCATCCTGGTGGAGATTCCGGATTCCGAGCAAGGCAAGTCGGTGCTCAAGGACATTCTGTTCACCGCCTACAAACTCGACCAGCAAGTGCGTTTTACGCCGGTGTCCGAAGAGGATTACCAGCTGTGGGTGGGCGGCCAGGGCAAGAAGCGCCACATCGTCACCTTGCTGACCCGCAAAGTGACCGCCGAACAGTTGCAGCGCGTGAGTTCGATCACCGCCAAGTATGGCCTGAACATCGACCATATCGATCGCCTGTCCGGGCGCATGCCGCTGGACACGCCGGCCGACAAGGGCAAGGGCTGCATCGAGTTTTCCGTGCGCGGCGAGGCGGCTGATCCGCAAGCGCTGCGGGCCGAATTCCTCAGCGTCGCCCAGGAACTGAACGTCGACATCGCCTTCCAGGAAGACTCGCTGTTCCGGCGCAACCGGCGCCTGGCGGTGTTCGACATGGACTCGACCCTGATCGAAGCCGAGGTCATCGACGAGTTGGCCAAGGCCGCCGGCGTCGGCGATCAGGTGTCCGCCATCACTGAGCGCGCCATGGCCGGTGAGCTGGATTTTCGCGCCAGCTTCAAGGAGCGGCTCGCGCTGCTGCAAGGCCTGGACGTCAGCGTGCTGGATTCGATTGGCGCTTCCCTGCGCTTGACCGAAGGCGCCGAGACCCTGTTCGCCGAACTCAAGCGCCTGGGCTACAAGACCGCGATCCTGTCGGGCGGCTTCACCTATTTCGCCAAGCAGTTGCAGGCCAAGCTGGGCATCGACTACGTGTTCGCCAACGAACTGGAAGTGGTCGACGGCAAGGTGACTGGCGTGGCGGTCGAGCCGATTGTCGATGCGCAGCGCAAGGCTGACTTGCTGAAAGAGCTGGCAGAGAAAGAAGGTTTGCGCCTGGAACAGACCATCGCCGTGGGCGACGGCGCCAACGACCTGCCGATGTTGGCGATTGCCGGCCTGGGCGTGGCGTTTCGTGCCAAGCCGCTGGTCAAGCAGTCGGCCAAGCAGGCGATTTCCACCTTGGGGCTGGATGGGGTGCTGTATTTGCTGGGGTTCCGGGATCGGGATGGGCAGCTCTGACTATTCGGCTGCCTGAGCTGATTGCGTTAACGCCGAAAATCCCACAGGGTATGAGTTCAACCCACTCACCAAAGCGGATTTAACCGCTGACGATCAAAGCGACCCCCACAATGAATCAAACTCCCCCTCAACGCCGCTTTTAGCGGCGTTGTCGTGTTGGCCGACATCCAGGGCCCGATAGGCGAACTGATTGAAGCTATGGGTGCTCGACACGCGTCGATCCAGGCCGGCCCGACGTTCCTTGCCGTAGGTGTTGATCAACACTTTATTGCCTTCCTGGAACGGCAAGCGCGGGGCGAGCAGGGTGGGTGGCTGGTCCGCCGCGCTGATTTCCGGTAGCAGCAAGCCGCGCAAGTACTGGCTGTGCTGGTCCTGGGTGCGCACCAGTTGCAAGCCGCAAGGCTCGGCGTGCGGCGCCACCAGTTCGATACCCATTTGTGTGCCGTCGCCGCGCACCTGACGAACCCAGCGCACCACGGCGATGCTCCAGCCGAGGTTGGTCGGGTCCTGAATCCCGACCATTTCCCCAGCCTGCAACTCGGCGGGTACTTCCCTGGGCCACGCCAGGCAATAACCCCCGGGGCTGTGGTTGACCACCGGCAAGGCATAGGTTGGGTAATGCGGCGGATGACTCACGGAATCTTCGTCATCGTCTTGCAAACGTTCGTACTGGATTTCTTCGTAGGGCAGCCATTCGTTGGCGTCGCCTCCCGGTGCGGCGTCGAAGGCCTGGCTCCAGCTGTCCTTTTCGCTTTTGCTCGCCGCTGTGCTGAAGTCCGCCGCCCGCGCCCCGGGGTGCTTGAGCATTTCGCTGAAAGGTCGCTCGCCGCCCAGGTAAAAATGCAGGGCGCTCATGCCCACGCACAGGGTCAAATTGCCCTGGCCCGGGGTGCGCTGGAAACTGCGCTCGGCCGTCTGGCCCCAGGCGGCGTGCAGGTGTTGCAAGGTGTCCAGGTTCAGGCCCGCCGGCACCGGCAATGGCGTCGACACAGCGGTGTTGCGCTCGAGATGCGCGGCGATAGCCGTTACCAACGGCTGGGGGTCAAAGGCTTGCAGTGTGGCCTTTTGCTCAGCCCGGAACATGCTGCGATAACGCGGCCCGGTGTCTAGCTCCGGCGCGACCGCAAACAGGCCATCCGCACCAGGTCGCAGTTTCAGCCACGTGCTCCAGGGTTCCAGGACTTCGGCGAGGCGAGCGATCTGGTTTTGCCGCAGCTGATTGCAGCGGGCGGTGCTCAGCAGCAGTGCGGCGATATAGGTCTGTTCCAGGCTCAACTCGCCAGCCAGGCTGGCCAGGTCGTCGCGGATCACACGCTGTTGCAAGTGGTGCTCGCAACCGATGCGGTACAACTGATGCAATTCGCGCCACAGGCCTTCCGGGGCCGGGCAATACAACTGCGTGGCGCGCACCAGCGGACCTTTCAAGCTGTGGCTGGCCCTTTGCAAAGCGGTCGTCAGCAAGGTGATGCGGTCTTTGCTGAACTTGGGGGCGATGCGCAGCACGATCAGTTTGTAGCCGATGGCCAACTGACTTTGCAGGGCCTGGCACAGGTTGGCGATCTTGCGTGAACGCTCATCTAGGACGATGGCCTGGTGCAGGAAGTGCCGCTCCAGGTGGTGGCAGACGAAATACACTTCCGGACGCAGCAGTTCGAGCAGTTGCAGGCGGTTATCGCTGGGGGTGAGCAATTGGTTCAGCTCACCCAGGCCCTGATACAACTGGCGCGCGGTTTCGCCGATGTTGGCTTTCGGCAGGCCGGCGATCCAGCGCTTGAGGTCGCGTGGGTTGGCTTCGCAAAAGGACAGGCGCAGTTGAATCGGTGTCGGCGCCCGCAAGGTGTAGGGGCTGGTCTGGTTCATGCCGTGGACGGCTCCGGCGGGGAATTGGGGCGATGCCCAAAACTTTAGCAGCTATGGACTGCTTCGTCGGTCGGCGGGGGAGGTTTTGGCGTTTGTCCGACGACGGGAAGGGGCGCAACGGTGGTCGATGCGCCCGCAAACCGGAGTCCGCGCCGAGTGGCGCGGTGTTGTATCAAGCAGTTACGCGGTCGGCAGACCGAGTGCTTGGCCCATCTGCACCGGCGACACGGCGCCCAGGCCTTCGACCCATTTCACTTGGTCCGGGCCGAACAGCACCACGGCGGTCGAACCCAATTTGAAGCGACCCAGTTCCGCGCCTTTTTCCAGGTGGATCGGCGCGCGCGAGGCTTCGTCGTAGCGGAAGGTTTTCAACTCGCGCTTGGGCGGCGTGACCAGCCCGGCCCAGACGGTTTCGATCGACGCGACGATCATTGCGCCCACCAGCACCACGGCCATCGGTCCGCGCTCGGTGTCGAAAATGCACGCCACACGTTCGTTGCGGGCGAACAGTTCCGGCACGTTTTCGGCGGTGGTCTGGTTGACCGAGAACAGCCGGCCCGGGATGTAGACCATCTCGCGCAAGGTGCCGGCCAGCGGCATGTGCACCCGGTGGTAGTCCTTCGGCGACAGGTAAATGGTGGCGAAGTCGCCGCCCATGAACGGCGCCGCGTTAGCGGCGTCACCGCCCAGCAGTTCGAGCACGCTGAAGCTGTGGCCCTTGGCCTGGAACACCCGGCCGTGTTCGATCGGGCCCAGTTGGCTGACCGCACCGTCGGCCGGGCAGAGGATGGCGCCGGGCGTCGGATCCAGTGGCCGGGCGCCGTCTTTCAAAGCGCGGGTGAAGAAGTCGTTAAAGTGCTGGTATCCGGTCAGGTCTTCGACCAGGGCCTGGGACATGTCCACCTGGTAGCGCTTGGCGAACCAGGCGGTGAAGGCGTTTTTGAACCAGCGCACGCGGCACTCGGCGACGCAGCCGGCCAGGCGCGACAGCAGGTGATGGGGCAGCAGGTACTGGCTGAGGAGAAACAGACGCTTATTCATGTACGGTCCTTGAAAATCTCAAATCTCGACGGGGGTGTCGGGGTGGTTGCCCCATTCGCCCCAGGAGCCGGCGTAGCCTTTGACTCGCGGATAACCGAGAGCCTTGGCCACCAGGTAGGTGAAACCAGAGCGGTGATGAGTCTGGCAGTGGGTAATGATTTCTTTGTCCGGGGTAATCCCCAGTTGTTCGAGGATTTGCGGCATGTCGTGACGGATGCGCAGGTTGCGCGCCTGATCCATGCCGGCGGTCCATTCGAAATTAACCGCGCCGGGGATGTGTCCGGCCTTCGCGGCGAGGACTTTTTCACCGGAGTATTCCAGTGGCCCACGGGCGTCCCAGATCGCCAGATCGGCGGCGCCGAGGCGGCTTTGCAAGTATTCGCGGGTGGCGGTGGGTGCCTCGTGCAAGGTCAGCGCCACGGGGCTGCCGACCGCTGCCGGCACGTCGGTGGACACCGGCAAGCCTTCCGCCAGCCAGGACAGCAGGCCGCCATCGAGGTAGTGGTAATTCGTGTGGCCAATAACGTCGAGCAGCCAGATGAAGCGCCCAGCCCAGCCGCCGCCTTCGTCGTCGTAGACCACGTAGACCGCGTCCTTGTTGTGCCCCAGTTCGCCGAACAGCTTTTCCAGGTCGGCTTTCGCCGGCATCAGGCCAGGGGCCGGTGGCTGGCCCAGTTGCGTGCGTTTCGGGTCGACAAAGCGCGCGCCCGGCAGGTGGCCTTCGGCGTAGCGGGCGGCACTGGTCAGGTCCACCAGAATCAGTTCGCGGGCGTCGAGACGCGGGAGCAGGTCGCTCGGCTCGATCACCAGCGCCAAGCCAGAGAAGTCAGACATGTGAGGTCTCCAGAGCACAAAGAGGCGGATTGTAACGCAAGCGTCAGCTGCTGCGATTGGTAAAGCTGCTCAGGGCTTTTTCGATGCACTGCGCGGTTTTGCCGAAGGCCTGCACGGTGATCTCTGAAAACGGCCCGCCACCCTGATCGGCCACCACCAGCATCACCACCCGGCCTTTATTCACCAGCGAGCGCAGCAACAGGTGTTCGCCACCGAACAGGCTGCGCAGGCTTGCCGGCAACAGCGCGGAAAATTGGGCGTTGTTGGCCGGCGTCAGGCGCACCTGGGCCTGTTGCGCCAGCAGTCGTTGCAGCACGGTGCTTTGGCTGACCGGGATTTTCAGGCTGGACGTCTCGGCCGGCAACCCGGCCAATTGATGGACCCGCAGGTGCGTCTGGTTGCGGTCGATCATCAGCAACATCACCCGGCGCATGCCGCAGGCTACCAAGGCGTCGCAGGCAGCAGTGGTCAGGTGCATGGCGTTGGTGAAGCGGCTGGGCTCCACCAGCAATTGCGCGCATTGCTTGCGCCAATGGGCCAGGTCTTCGGTGGTCGGCGCGGCGGCGGGCAGCAGGCCGCTGTGAATGCGTCGGCTGCCCCAGGGCCAGATCAGCGATTGCGCCGGGTGCCAAAGGTCAGGCATGGCGTGGTGTCGGGCACTGTTGGCGGCTTGCTGGTGCAATTGTTGTTGCACGTCGTCCATGGAAATTTGCAGGTAAAGGCTGGTCAGGTATTGCCAGCGCTCGCTGTGTGGACAGTCCCAGGCCTGTTGCGCCGACAGCGCCAGGCCGTTGGCCAACAGCACGGTGTTGGCTGGCTGGTTAAGCCAGCGGCGCAGCGTCGGGTCGTCATCCAGGCGATTCTGCTGGCGCAGCGGGTGTTCGCTGTCCCGGGCGATGCGCAGCACTTTCACCAGCTCGCGCTGTTCACTGAGCAGCAAGCGGTAGCCCTGCTGGACCCAGATTGGCAAGCGCCAGACATTGACCAGCGCCTCGCAGATCTTCAGCAGGCTGACGCCGAACAATTGTTTCTCGACGTTGCTCGTCCGTTCGCCCTTGTGAATCACCCGCAGTTCCCACTCTTCGAGCAATTGCGGAAAGGCCAGGGCCATCGGCCACAGCGGCGAAAGGAACAACAGGCTGCCCCAATGAATGTCCTGCCACAGCCGTGCCAGGCGACTGGCAAAAAAGCCGTTGGCCTGTTGCGTGGCGTGCTGGCTGATCATTTGCAGTTGGCGCAGGGCTACCGGGATCTCGGCGTCCGGCAGTGCCGGCAGGCGCGCGAGCAACACTTCGGCGCGCTTGAGGCCGAGGCGATTGAGCGCTACTTCAAGGTTTTCCGCCGCCTCGGTCATGCTGCCGTGGGTGTGCTGGTTGGCTTCGCGAATCACGCTCAAGGCCAGCGCAGGGCTGTCCTGCAACAAGTCGGCGATGTCGCGCATCGAGCTGCGATTGTTGGCGATGGCCTTGCAGACCCGGTCGTGACTGGACTGCGGTACCGGCAGGCGAACCCCGTCGAGCAGCTTGACCCAGCCTTCGAGAGTGGTCGGTTTTGCAGGGGAAACGTGGGTTTCATTAGCCATGGTTGGACGTGATCATCGTCTGCTGTAACAGCGCCCAGAACGGGCCAAATTGGCTTTTCGCCGGAACTGGCTATAGTCTGGCGCAGTTTTGCCGATAAGTAGAAGAAGAGATTTTTTAACTTCCGAATATGACCTTGAACCCGACTCAGTAAGTACCCCCCTACCTATGGCTAAAATTATCGGCATCATCGTCGTATTCGCGAGCGTGCTCGGCGGATACGTGCTCTCCCACGGCAAGATTGCCGCCCTTGTTCAGCCCTTCGAAGTGCTGATTATCGGTGGTGCGGCCCTGGGTGCTTTCCTCCAGGCCAACCCCGGCTACATGACCCTGCACGTGCTCAAGAAGTCCCTGGGCATGTTCACCTCGCGCTTCTCCCACACGTTCTATCTGGAAGTGCTGGGCCTGATCTACGAGATCCTCAACAAGAGCCGCCGCGAAGGCATGATGGCCATCGAGGGCGACATCGAAGACGCCGCGGCGAGCCCGATTTTCGCCAAGTACCCGGCCGTCCTCAAGGACGAGCGCATGACCGCGTTCATCTGCGACTACTTGCGCATCATGTCCTCCGGCAACATGGCGCCCCATGAGCTGGAAGGCCTGTTCGACATGGAATTGACCAGCCTCAAGGAAGACCTCGATCACCCGTCCCACGCCGTGAACGGTGTGGCCGATGCGATGCCCGGTTTTGGTATCGTCGCGGCGGTACTGGGGATCGTGGTGACCATGGCGTCGCTGGGTGACGGCGACCAGAAATCCATCGGCCTGCACGTGGGTGCGGCGCTGGTCGGTACCTTCTTCGGTATTCTCGCGGCCTACGGTTTCTTCGGTCCGCTGGCCCATTCCCTGGCCCATGACGCCAAGGAAGAACTGAACGTCTATGAGGCCATCAAGGCCTCGCTGGTGGCCTCGGCTTCCGGCATGCCGCCATCGCTGGCGGTGGAGTTCGGGCGCAAAGTGCTTTACCCGGCGCACCGTCCTAGCTTCGCCGAGCTGGAACAAGCGGTTCGCGGTCGTTAAGCCATGGAAAACAACCAGCCGATAATCATCAAGCGCGTCAAGCGCTACGCCGGTGGGCATCACGGGGGCTCGTGGAAGATCGCCTTCGCTGACTTCGCGACGGCGATGATGGCGTTCTTCCTGGTGCTGTGGCTGCTGTCCACGGCGTCCCCGGAACAGAAGATCGCCATCGCCGGATACTTCAAGGACCCGATCGGCTTTTCCGAGAGTGGCACGCCGTACATCATCGACCTGGGCGGCTCGCCGACCCTGGCGCCGGAGGCCACGCTCAACCCCGAGATCAAATCCCAGCCGCAGCCAGACAAGGTCACCGTCGATACCGAACAGGTCGAAGGTATGGCCGAAATGGTCGAAAAAGAGCGTCTGGAATTGTTGCTGCAAGAGCTGCAGAACAAGGTCGAAGAGAACCCGCAACTGCAGAAGTTCAAGGACCAGATCCTGTTCGAAATCACCCCGAACGGCTTGCGTATCCAGATCCGCGACGCCGAGAACCGGCCGATGTTCGACTCCGGCAGTGCGCGGCTGAAACCGTATTTCGAAGACATCCTGCTGGCCATGGCCGACACCATTAAAGCGGTGCCGAACAAGATCAGCATCAGCGGCCACACCGACGCGAAGCCATACAGCGGCACCGGCGATTTCGGCAACTGGGAACTCTCGGCCAACCGCGCCAACGCCGCACGGCGCGCACTGGTGGCGGGCAGCTACCCGGACGGGCAAGTGGCCCGGGTGGTGGGTTACGCCTCGTCGGTGCTGTTCAACCGCGAGCATCCATTCAACCCGGTCAACCGCCGCATCGACATCGTCGTGCTGACCAAGAAGGCCCAGACGGCAATCGAAGGCGCCCAAGGCGTCAACCCCGACGCCCCGGCCGCCACCCCTGAACCGGGTGCCGGCGCACCGGGCGAATCACCGCCCACTCCGGCCGACCCGCACGCGCTGCCAGCGGACCAGCAACCGGTACCGGCCCACGAACTGCGCGAACGGCTCAACCTGTTCGAGGATGCCGCGCCGAAACCTGGCGACCCGGCCAAACCGGCGGAAGCGCCGAAGCCCTAGGGGTTAGAAACAGCGCACACAAAAAAGCCGACAGTGACGTCGGCTTTTTTGTGTGCGCTGTTTGTATCGGTCGAGACGTTGAGTCCCATTGGCGACTAGTCCTACGCGATTCACAGCTTCTTCCTACATAACGTAGTGGTCTTAATTGTTACCGTTCGCGCCAAATTCCGCGTGCACATTCCAAGGACGGTTTGAACATCACGCTTAACTTCCCTCCTTTTGCTTAAGGACAAGCGCATGTTCCAGTCGGCCAATGCAGCGCAGTTCATCCTGCACATTCCTGCTATTCATCATGACTTCAAGGTGCTGGCATTCGAGGGTACCGAAGCCATCAGCCAGCTCTACACCATGCGAATCGAGTTGGTCAGCGAAGAACCCGATTTCGATATGGAAAGCCTGCTCAGTCAACCGGCGTTCCTGCAGTTCGGCCTGAACGGCGAAGGCCTGCATGGGCGCATCGAGGACGTGACGGTGGGTGAGGCGGGCAAGCGCCTCACCCGCTACGGCCTGACACTGGTGCCGGCGCTGCACTATTTGCAATTCAGCCATGATCGGCGGATTTTCCAGGGTCTGACGGTGCCGCAGATCATCGCCCAGGTGCTTAAGGGCCACGGCGTCCTCGCCGACGCCTTCACGTTCAATGTCACCACCGCCGCGCCTCGCGAATATTGCACCCAGTACGCCGAAAGCGACTTTGATTTCATCCAGCGCCTGTGCGCCGAGGACGGCATTGCCTGGCACCATCAGCACTCGGCGGCCGGGCATTCGCTGGTGTTCACCGATCACCCGATGTTTATGCCCAAATTGGACAATACGGTGTACCGGCAAGGGTCGGCCATGGTCGCGGAACACCCGGTGATCAGCCGCTTCGGCGCGCGCAGTAATACCCGCACCAGCACCGTCACCCGCCGCGACTACGACTTCAAGCGTCCGAGCCAGCTGCTTGAGCGTCGCGCTGTCGCTGAGTTCACTCCGTTACTGGAGGATTACCGTTATCTGTTGCAGATGGATAACGAGAAGCGCGGGCTACAGCTTGCCCGTCAGGCGCTTGAACGGCATCGCATCGATTATCAAGTGAGCGAGGGCGACAGCGATCAACCGACCCTGCGCAGCGGTTACCTGTTCGGCCTGAGCGAACATCCGCGAAAAAGCAGTAAAGATCTTTGGCTGCTGCTCAGCGTTTGCCATTCCGGTAAGCAACCGCAATCACTGGAAGAGATAATTCCCAGTGAGATCACCGGCCAAGACAACTTCACCCAAGGCTACCGTAACTGTTTCACCGCAATCCCCGCCGAGGTGTTTTTCCGCCCGCCGCTGCCGACACCACGCCCGCCTATGGTGACCCAGACTGCGCGCGTGACCGGGCCCGTAGGTGACGAAATCTACTGTGATGAATATGGTCGGGTGAAGCTGGAGTTTCCGTGGGATCGCGCCGGGCACAACAGCGAAAAGAGCAGTCGATGGGTGCGCGTTTCGACCAGCTCGGCGGGTGAACGCTATGGCGCGGTGAGCATTCCACGCATTGGTATGGAAGTAGTGGTGACCTTCCTGCATGGCGACCCGGACCATCCGTTGATTACCGGGTGCGTCGCCAACACGGTCAATGGCGTGCCGTACCCCTTGCCCGAGCACAAGACCAAAACCGTGCTGCGCAGCCACAGTTCCCCGCATACCGGTGGCTATAACGAACTGTCGATTGAGGATCGCGCGGGCCAGGAGCAGATCTATCTGCGCGCCGAGCGCGACCTCGATCAACTGATTCGCCATGACAGTGACACGACCATTGGCAACGACCGCCGAGAAAAGATCAGCCGCAACAGCCACAGCCAGATCGGCGGCCAGCGTTTTCAACAGGTCGACGGCGACAGCGCCAGTTTTATCAAGGGCGCCGAACGGCACACGACCGAAGGCCGTCGCGACACGGTGATTGGCAGCGATGAGTTGATCAGCATCAGTGGCAACAGCAGCACCACGGCCGGCGGTACCTTGGTGATCCAGGCTGGTCCCCATGCACGGGTGAGCGCCAGCCAGGTGGTCATCGATGCGGGCACCAGCCTGAGTTTTACGGCCGGCGGCAATCACCTCGTGATCAACGCGAGCGGGATCTTCAGCAGTGTGGCCATCGTCGAAGGTGGTGCGCCGCTGCCGGGGGTGGCGCCAATGACGGCGCTCTCTGCTGATCCATCAGCCGCCGTCGCCCTTCATGCACCCTTGCTACTAAAAACGCAGCGTTTGGCCCTTATGGCCAAAAAGCCGCTCTGCGCGCTGTGCGAAGCCGCCCAACAACAAGGGGGTGTCGCGAATGCTTGAGTTACCTCGCTTACCCGATGATTTGCCATGGCCAATCCCAGCTTACCTATTATTGGACGGTGTCAGCGCCTCAAGCTTGGTGCAAGGCTTGCACCGTTGGGATAACCACGTTTACCACCTGTACCAGGGCACCCGTTGGAATGAGCTGGCGGACATATCACCCTTGTTGATTTCACTCAAGGGGGTCGACGACCCACTGCTGGCGTATTTTCAGGAACACGCGGCTTTGGAAGGGGGATACCTGCTGTTCAGCGATGTTGACGTGCAGGCCCTGTGCAAACATTGGCGTCGCTTGCTGACCGTCCAGCACCCCGGTGGGGTCGAGGTCATGTTGCGCATTGCCGATCCCGCGGTCATGCATCAATTGCTCGACCAAGCCGATAGCACGCGCTGGTTTGGCCCCGTGCAGCACGTCTGCCTGCCGGATGCGCTGCTGGCTACCTGGCTACAACATCAACGACCCGAACAGACGGTGCCTGTTGCCATTGATGTTTATCGACTGACTGAGGCTGAACTGACCGCCCTCGGGGAGGCTGAGTTTCGCCATGCAGTGTTCGATCTGAATCATCACTTGCAGCGCTATTTCCCCCGGTTCATGGCATCGCATTCAGCTCATGAGCGCTTGGGATATGCCCATAAACTGGCGCAATCCGCCTACAGACAAGGTTTCGCGTCGGAACAGGAAATTACCCTTTACGCCAATGTCTGCGCCTATCTGGCGGGCCAGCAGCTGGCCAGCCATCCGGATATTGTCGAGTTGCTGACGGCTTCCACCCAACCCCCTCTGATCCGTGTGCAACATGCGGCCAAGCTGGCACAGGAACGTGCGATCCATTTGTAAGGAGGCTCGCAGTGAACGACCAAAAAAAACCGCAAGTCGATGCCAATACCGCCGCCGTGGCCAAGAGCGCCAAGGATGCCCGTTCGCCCATGGGCGTGTGCTCGTTAATGAGCGGCAAAGTGCAATTGCTGCCGCTGCGCTACGGGCTGGTGGAACATCTCGATCCTTCGTCCGAGTTATCGATGCCGCTCAAACTCGCCAGCCAGCCATTGGGTATCCGGCTGCTGCGCGATGGTTACCTGTACATCATCGACAACAACACCGGCTATCTGCACGAGTTCCGCATCGAGCACGGGCGGATCAGCAAACTGCTCTGGCAGGGCAGCGACGTCACGGGCGACACCCGCACGGCGTCGGTCGGCGAGCCGCAGCTGGTTTTTCTGCGCCAGCACAAGTTGTACGCGGCCTACTCGGAAATTCAGTGGACCGCGTTCAAGTGTGCGCAAGTGCTCAAGGACGCCACCGAGCGTGAGCGCTTGATGCAACGTATCGACCTTGCCAGCGCCTGCCCGGATCAGGGAGGCGCTCACTTGCTGAGCAAGCGCCAGGCCCAGACCTGGCTGGCCGAGGTCGCGGAAAACGCTGCGCCCAACGACAGCCAGGGTCAACCGTCCTTACCCGACGGCGCCCACCCGCAGGAAAGCCAGCCCTACAGCTGGGAAGACGCGCCCCTGTTCAAGAACACGGCCATAGAGACGCTCACCAGCCAGGTGCTCGGGCTTTATCAGAACGATTACCTGTTTTTGGTACTGCGCGACGACATCGGCGTGATGCGCGACCTGGCCCGTGCCCAACTGCAAGTGGCCGACTGGATCGACCAGTGGAGTGCCGACGATGCCGCTCAACGCAAGTACCTGACCGGCGCTTACATCCAGTCCCTGTACGAAGTGACGCCGACGCAGTTGGAGGCATTGAGCGCGACGGACCCGGATGTCCAGGCCTTGAAAGCGGACACCGATGCCGAACAACAAGCGGCGGTGTTTGACTACCTGCGGATCAAACGCGACCATCGCGGGCCTGGTCTCTATGGCGACGAGGAGCACTGGCGCAAGATGGCACGCACCGATCCTCTGGCTCGAGCGGCGGTCGAGATGCAGGACGCCTTGGGCGACGTACTGTGGCAAAAGCACCGCAGCACCATCGGCGCGCTCAACGTGCAGACCTGGGAAGCGCTACAGGGCAAGTCCATCGGCCAGCGCGGTATCGATCACCTGATCAACCGCGCGCAAATGCAGGCGTTCGTCAGCCAGCAACAAACCTTGCTGAGTCATTGGCAAAAGCGGCTACAAGCGGTTCGCGACGACCGCCTGAACATGGTGACGGGCGGCTATTTCCACCGGGCGGCCTGGTATTACGACTTTCGGCTCGATGCGCAAATCTCCCATCGTCTGCAAACCGAATTCGTCTGCGTGGCCGCCCTTTGCTGGAACCGCACGGCGACTGAAAAACTCGCCGCTTACCTGGAAAGCAACCTGCTCACCGTCGTGCCGGGCCTGGACACCCTGGCCCAGGCGGAGCAGCTCGACCTGAACAAGAAACTCATGGACTTGAGCAGCTTCTCGATCAAGGCCTTCACCGCCCAGGAAAGCTTTGCCAACGTCACGGTACTGACCAATCAGTTCAACAGCTTGATGACCGAACGACTGCCTAATTTCGCGGACTTGAGTGGGCGGTTCAGGGGGCTGCAGAGTTTGTTGGAGGGGGCGTATAACCCGGCCAGGCAACTGAGTATTGCGGACGAGCTAGATACTGCCTATGACGCATTTAAGCAGCGGCAAAATATCGACCCCAATGCCTTCATCCGTAACATCGGGGCGCCCGCACGCCTGCAACTGCTGCGCGAGTTTGCCCGCAGCGGCCTGACGTTGCGAGCGGCGTCGGCGGCGGAAATCCAGGCTTTCAACCAGATGCGGGATGCCGCTCTCGAACTGCGCCGCGTGCTCAAGGAAACCTACAAACAGCGGCGCCGCAAGCTGTCGGAGGTGATCGCCGGACTGGAGCGGCCGGGCGGCGAGTTGGTTTACGACCAGCGCATCATCGAACTCCAGGCCAGGCTGGCGCCATTGGAGGACAGTCTCAGTCGCACCTTGACGGTGGGCAGTGACAGTCCGGGACAAATCGGCACAGTGGTGGATGGGATGGCGCCGGCGCTGCGTGACGAAATGCAGCGTACGGTGCGCGACTTTCGCGCGACCGGGACCTTTGGCAGACCGCTAATAGGTGCTCTGAGATCCGGGGGCGACGGGATTGCGATGCTGTTGTTTGTTTATCAGGGGCAGAAGTTTGTTGAGGTGTTGAGTACGTTTATTAAAAAAGCTGATCGATCAGTATCAGACCTGGGTCCTCTTACTGAACCGATTATTGGTATGGCGGCTGCCGGTTTTGCAGCGGTGCAAGGCTTGTCGACGACGGTCTTGCAACTGCATATCGAGCAAATGGACAGTGCCGCTGGCAAGCTCAATGCAATGAGCCGCCTGGGACGCTGGACCGGCATTGCAGGGTTTGGCGCATTTGTATTTGGCGCAATCGCTTCGGCTATCGATTTAGGTAAACACTCCCAGCAATGGGGAAAAGCACTGGCTGTCGGTGATTACAAAACCCTGGCGGCTACAACGCTGCAAGTGACCGGTGACGGGATTTTGGTCGGCACCAACACCTGGGGCGCCAGGCACACAACCTCGATCATCAGTCGGATTATGCAAAACCCCTCGGACCTGCGCGCCTTGGCCTGGGCCGAAGCCAGCCCGCGGCTGCTGAGCATTGCCGCCCGGGCCAACCTGGTAGGGTTGATCGGCACCGCGCTGCAATTGCTGGGCGAAGGCCTCTACAACTATTTCAACCTGGAGCCGCTGCAAAAATGGCTGCAAGCCAGCGCGTGGGGCACAGCCAACCTGCAACGCAGCCTGTCAGAGGACTGGAGCGCCTTGGCCAAGGTGGTGCAGCAACCCACGTGCGAGCTGATCCGCGAAGAAAAGACCTACCTGAAACTGGTGCTGCCCGGAGTGCGCACCCTGGAAATGGACAGCCGTCGATTGCAGTTGCAGGCCTACCAGCAGTTCCGTGGCAAGTCTCTGGAACGCCCCTATAACCCACGGTTGCCGCCGCTGTATTGGCAGGAATGCAGCGCCGCGTGGGTGGCCGACACCCTGGTCGTCAGTCAGGACGACGAGGCGCTGACCCTGCATTTGCCCATCGGTGACTACTTGCAAACCTCGGATTTTGCCTTGGCGCTAAACATTGGTTACCAACTGGAGGCCGAGCGAGATTTGATTCACCGCACCTGTTTTGTACTGAGTGATTTGCGTATCAAGACGGAGCGGCACGTCCGTCTGCCCATTAAGGGGCGATTCAAACTCGACCCGGTGGACAGTATGCCGAACGGCACTGGCAACGCGCCTTTCTGGTTATTCACTCGGGAAGAAATGGCGATGACCGATGTTTAACAAACTGTTCAAGCGTAAAGCCAAAACCAACACCACAGGGCCGGCTCCGGATATTCGCAGCCAGCGACCGAGCGCCGGTGAGCTGCGTGTCAGGGGGCTGAATGAAACCCTGTTCCTGGCGCCGTTGCCGGTTTACACCGGGCAAGTGCAGATTTCTCGCCGTAAC